>Ga0073928_10000746_pt1 | contig 70193 bp, 58 predicted proteins | sample PaiPotPPA55metaG_FD_76969 | JGI IMG/M metagenome (GOLD analysis project Ga0073928, IMG submission 76969) | Iron sulfur acid spring bacterial and archeal communities from Banff, Canada, to study Microbial Dark Matter (Phase II) - Paint Pots PPA... ...
AAGCGCAAGTCGCCCCTGCATCGACGTCGTTGGACGCAGCACGTCGGTGGGCCAGGAGACGAGCCGATCGACCACCGGCCGGAGGCTCTCCAACTCGCGCTGGCAATCCGCGCACGAGGCGATATGGGCTTCGGCCGCGGCAACCTCGCTCGCCGCTAGCGCCTGAGCGGCGTACGCGCATGTTACCTCGCTCTGCTCGCAGGGGTTCCGATCGAATGTAATCATGGCTTTCCCGCTTCCGCGGTCAGCGTGTGCCGCAGCTTGTGCAGTCCCGAACGAATGCGCGTCTTGATCGTGCCGAGCGGCTGATTCAGCCGCGCCGCGGCTTCAGCATGCGTAAGCCCGGCGAAGAACGTCGTTTCGATCGCCTGGCGCTCGTCCGGCGTGAGCGCCGCCAATGCCGCGCGCAGCGACTCGCTCTGCTCGCGCAGCTCGAGCACGTCGCGCGGATCGGCAGCCACTTCGGCCAGCGGCTGCTCATCGCGTCCGTGGATGCGCTTCTTTCGGCTCTCGAAGCGCAGGCGGTCGATCGCCCGCGAGCGCGCCTGGTTCATGATCCAGCCGAGCACCGTGCCGTTCGCGGCGTCGTAACGCGACGCGCGCCGCCACACGTCATGGAACACGTCGATGGTCAGCTCTTCAGCGGTTTCTCGGTTGGCCGTGATTCGCATGATCAAAGTGAATACCATGCGATGAGCCCTCTCGTAGAGCGCATGCAGCGCGAGCTGGTCGCCCGCGGCAATCGATTGGACGAGCGCGGCCCAGTCCTGCTCCGGCACCGGAGCCTTGGACCTGGCATACAGCACGTCGCCCAGTGTTGCCGGCGACTTCTGGATACGTTCCTTGCCCATGACCGACAGATTGGCCGCGGTTTTTTGCAAAATTCTTCGCCTCGATCAAGATCAGCGATGCAGGGATAGGCGCTCGGGCAAAGTTGTAGCCACATGGGGGTGGTCCGCGCCGAACGCCTTCTCGTAGGTCGCAAGCGCGCGAGGAAGAAGCACGTACCAGCGGAGATGCGAGCTGGTTGTGCTATGTGGTTTACGGCCATGTCGCATCTGTTATGCAGCCACCACCCTCGTCACGGAGCCTGATACGTCAAAATTAGGGCGAGCTGAGCAAGAATTGCAGGAATTGAAAGGACGTAATGTCGCGCCTGTGAGCACGGGCTAAGCCCCCGCTAAGTTTGACCCCCCACTGACCGCGCCCTGGAATCGTACGCTCCAATTCAAGAGGAGGCGGTGGATGAAGAAGCTATGCATGGAAATGACGACGTCCCCCCTGAACAACAGCATGAGCCCGATGCTCAATAAAGTTCCAGAAGTCACGCTAATTTTCTGGATCATAAAGATTATGTCCACGACTGTTGGTGAGACGGGAGCGGATTACCTCGCGGTTCATGTCGGACTCGGAACAAGCGTTACGACCGCGATCATGCTCTCCCTGCTGATCGCGATGCTTGCCGGACAATTGCAGTTGCGCTGCTACGTGCCGTGGGTCTATTGGCTTGCCGTCGTTCTGGTGAGCGTGGTCGGTACCCAGATCACCGACTTCCTGACCGACAAGCTCGACATCAGCCTCTATGTCAGCACGGCGGCATTTGCTATTCTGCTCGCGCTGACCTTCGGCATCTGGTATGCCTGCGAGCGGACGCTTTCGATCCATACCATCGTCACCAGGCGGCGCGAGCTCTTCTATTGGGCCGCGGTTCTCTTCACGTTCGCGCTCGGCACCGCGGCCGGCGATCTGGCCACGGAAGCGCTGAGCCTTGGCTTCGATGTTGGAGTTCTGGCCTTCGGCGCCTTAATCGCGGTGATCACAGCGGCGTATTATCTGGGCGCCAATGCAGTCCTCACCTTCTGGCTCGCTTATATCCTCACGCGACCCCTGGGAGCCTCGCTAGGCGATCTGCTGGCGCAGGCGCGCGAGTATGGCGGGCTTGGACTTGGCACGATTCACACAAGCCTCGTCTTTCTCATCATCATCACCGCCCTTGTCGCATTCGTGAGCCTGGGCTCGGACGGAGCGAGGGTTCGGCCAGAAGCGATCGGCGACGCGTGAACTCACGTCATCGTTCCCGTTGAATTTGTACAAGGCCGCGCAGGGTCGCTGTCCTCCACCACCACGAAAGGTAGGTTACGATGAGCACGTTCAATCGAATGCGGACCACATTTTTGGCCCCCTTTCTCGGCGCCGCGATCCTCGCCATCACTCCACTTGCGCCTACAATGCACCTTACCGGCACCGTTGAAGCGGCACCGATGTCCAAGCTCGGCGATCTTTCTGCCTTCCGAGCTATCGTGGTCGACACGGGGGCACTCGTTGACAAGGGAGACCTTTCCGGCGCGAAGAGCCGGATCAAGGATCTTGAAACCTCATGGGATGAAGCCGAAGCGGGGCTGAAGCCGCGCGCGCCGGCTGACTGGCATCTTGTCGACAAGGCCATCGACAACGCGCTGGCAGCGCTCCGCGCCAACAGCCCGACTGCTCATTCCTGCAAACAAGCGCTGACGGAACTCCTCGCTGTTATGGACCGAATGGCCGGGAAAGCCGAGATACCTGAGCCAAAGGAGCAAGCCATGCGGGCGTTGTTGGTAGAAGATGACCGCATGATCGGCGAAGCCGTTGCTAATGCCCTGAAAGACGCGAGTTATGCCGTTGACTGGGTACGCGATGGCGAAGCCGCTTCTATGGCTCTCGACAGCCATCCCTGTGACGTCGTTCTGCTCGATCTGGGTCTCCCAAAGAAGAATGGACTGGCCGTCCTTCGTGCAACCCGATCAAGCGGGAATGCGGCACCTGTGCTCATCATAACTGCCCAGGATGCGGTCGAAGAACGCATCCTGGGCCTTGACAATGGTGCAGACGATTACGTTGTGAAACCCTTTGACGTGGGCGAGCTTCTCGCCCGGATGCGCGCAGTGATCCGACGCAAGGGTGGCAGCTCGGCCCCTATCCTCTCTACCGGGAGCCTCTCGCTCGACCCCGTGACCCGTGAAGCCAAGCGCAACGGAAGCGGTGCGCGATTGACCGCTCGGGAATTCGCTCTGTTGCGGGCGTTGTTAACACGGCCCGGCGCAATCCTGTCACGCAGCGAATTGGAAGATCGCCTCTACGGTTGGGGTGAAGAGGTGGAGAGCAATGCGGTCGAGTTTCTTATCCACTCGCTACGCAAGAAGCTCGGCCCCGACGCGATCAAGAACGTCAGAGGTGTGGGATGGATGGTTCCCAAGGAGGAGTAAGAAGCTCGCTCCAATTCCGGCTCTCGGTGTGGCTGTCGCTGGCAATCATCGTGCTCGCGGTCGTCGCCGGCGTTATCTCCTTTACGTCCGCATTTAACGAGGCAATAGAGTTGCAAGACGATCAGCTCCGGCAGGTCGCGGCGCTGATCCAGAATCAGCATCTTTCGACTCCACCGACGGCTATCGAAGTGCCGTGCGCCGACCCGGGGTCTCGTCTGATCGTTTTGCTTTTGCAGCCGCCGGGGTTTTGGAAACCGGAAGGTGAGGTTTCGGGCTTGCGCCCCGACCTGCCAGACGGACTGCTAACGATAACTATAGGCACTGTGCCTTGGCGCCTTTTTGTCAGGACGGATGAAGGCGGGTCTCGCGTCGCCGTCGGCCAGCAGACCGAAGTTCGCGACGAGATCGCATCGAAAAGCGCCGTACGCACGGTAGCACCGCTGTTAGCCCTCGTCCTGATCTTGCCTGTGCTGGTCGGATACGCTGTTCGCAAGATGCTGGGACCCCTGAGAAGGATGGCGGCCGATCTCGAATTCCGGTCGGAGCAGGATTGGGAGAAAATAGCCGCCGACCGGGTACCGTCCGAGATCCTACCTTTCGTTCATTCTATCAAGCGGCTCCTGGGGCGGATTGCCCAGTCGGTCACGGCCCAGCGGCGCTTCCTCGCTGACGCAGCTCACGAGCTTCGCTCACCTCTCACCGCTCTCTCCTTGCAGGCGGAACAATTGGAGGCGGCCAAAACGCCGGCGGAAGCGCAAGCGCGACTTGCCACCTTACGCCTTGGTATCAAGCGGACGTGCAGTTTGCTCGATCAATTGCTTGCTCTCGCCAGGGCACAAGGCCAGACGGGTGATGCGCAGTCCGTGTCGCTCAACCGAGTGTTTCGGCAAGTCTTGGAGCATTTGATGCCTTTGGCAGACGCCAAGCACATCGATATCGGCGTGGTCAGCAATCATCACGTAGTGGTGAAGGCAAGCGAGATCGATCTAACGGTGCTGGTGAAAAACTTGGTCGACAATGCGATCCGTTACACGCCCGAAGGCGGCAGGATTGATCTCGCGCTCGGAATGGGACCTGACTCGGGCCTGCGTGCTTTGAAACAAAGAGATGAGGCTGAAGTCACGTGACCTTCGTAGGTCAACTCCGCTATTGAACAGCACAGCCAGCTGGAGATTTTGTTTGATTCAGGCTTCCCGCGTCAGCGGTCCAAATCCCCACGAGAACAGCGGTTTGCCGCCATCGTTTCCGATGGCAACCACCTCCTTCCAGCCAGAACCGCTCGTGCTCGCCGCCCGGGTAGAGCAGATGGACTGGAACCACCATTCCGTCTTCCAGCATCCAATCGACGTTCGACTTGCCGTCGGTCGTGCGTTGCTCGATGTCCATATGGGACAGGCCGAGGCCGTGGAAGAAGATGACGGCCGCAGCCGGGTCCGGCACGCCTTCGCGCCGGTAGATTTCGCGACCCTTGGCCTGCAGCTCGCTGATGCGCGCGCCTGGTCGCATGGCGGAGAGCAGCATCTCCGCCACCCTCGCCGTCGCATTGGCAAAGCGCTTGGGTGCGCCTTCAGGTTCGCCCTCTACAACCCAGGTCTTGCCGCCGTCCCAGCAATAAAGATCAATGGTGCCGTGGCAGTCGAACATGACGTGGGTGCCGGGCTCAATCAGGTCGTTCTCGAGGCCTGTGGCCAGCATGAGCGCGGGATCTGTGCCGCGCGGATGTCCCCACACCATACCGCCCGGGTCGCGCACGAAACCGCCCAACTCGGTGACGGCGCAGGCGTAGGCCTTGTTGAGATCGGTCCACGTCGCGCCCTTGTCCCAGGCGGCGATGGTGCGCCAGATCGCCGCCTCGTTGAGGGCGGTCGCCCGCTGCAACAGGCACAGCTCGGTCTGCGTCTTCACCGCGCGCGCAAACATCAGCGGGTCGTAGCCGTCCACGACCTCGAGCCCCTCGACCTCCAAACGGAAACCGAAGCCCATGTCATCGAAGGCAACGCGCCCATGCTCGAGCCTGAGATCCTTGATCGCGCGACGGACGGCGCTGCCCATGTCGAAGGCATAGGCCGCGCGCGCATGGGCGATCCATGAGGTCCCCGCCCCATCTTGCGGGATGAAGCGATCGATATCACTGTGCTGCGCCGGCAGATCGAGTGGCATCATTACGGCGCGGAACGGCCGCACATCCTCGACCCACGTCGGCTGTTTGAGAATCGCCGCGAGGTAGTAATCAGCAAGAACGAGGACGGGATGCTCCGGCATGTGCCGCGAGAGTATCACGGCGTACGGCCGCGGCTCATCGGACTTGTGCGCGATGGCGTTGAGCGCCGTGAGATAGAACACGTTCCACGGAGCGGTGGCCACGATCCCATCGAGACCGCGCGCCTTCATGGCGTGAAGCAAACGATCGAGATTGCAAAAGCGCTTCGGCAGCGGCGTACGCGCGAAAGCATCGGTGGTCGCGGAGCGTGCTGCGTTCATCATGACCGCTTCTCCGTACTGCAGCCACCGCCAGACGAAAGGGGCGGCAACAGATATGTTCGACCAGCAGCCACCGCGCCACAGCTCGACTCTACACTCAACGTAAGTGCCGGAGCCTTGCGGCTTTGGTCCGCACCTGAGTGAGCTGCGGACGCTGTGCGAATGCACAGCGCAATCCTTCACTGCGGCTCAATGCGGGTCGCCCGAATTACTTTGCCCCATTTCGCGCTTTGCTCGGTGATGAAGGCGGCAAACTCGGCTGGCGTGTCCCATTGCGCCACTACGCCAAGCGCCGTGAAGCGCTTGGCGGTTTCCGGCCGTTTAAAATCTGCAGCCAACGCGGCATTGAGCTTATCGATGATCGGTCGCGGTGTGCCGGCGCGGGCGAAAAAGCCCTGCCAGCTGCTAGCGTCGTAGCCAGGCACCGTTTCGGCAAGAGGGGGCACGCCTGGTAGTTCCGAATTTCCCTTGGCCGATAGCGCGGCGAGAACTTTCAGCTTGCCAGCCTGAATCAGTGGCAATGCCGGTGGGATATCCACGAACTCCATCGAGACGTTGCCGCTGGCGATGTCGGTGAGGGCAGGAGCCGTGCCTTTGTATGGGACGTGGTGAATATCAGTACCGGTCATGATCTTGAACTGTTCAGCGAAGATCTGATGCGGGCTGCCGATGCCCGCCGACGCATAAGTCAGTTCGCCGGGTTTGGACTTCGCGAGAGAGATGAGGTCTTTCACCGAGTTCACCGGTAGTCTCGGAGAGACGACCAGGGCGAATTGGGTCAGGCCAGTGAGCATGACCGGCGCGAAATCCCTTTCAAAATCATATGAGATCGACTTCATCAAATAAGGCAGCAGGATCATCACCGAAGGCGCGTGCAACAGCGTGTAGCCGTCAGGCGCGGCTTTGGCGGCATAGGCGATGCCAATGCTGCCGCTGGCGCCGGGCTTGTTCTCGACCACGAAGCTTTGACCCATCGCGCGTTGCAGGACTTCCGCTTCGTACCGCCCCATGATGTCGGTCGATCCGCCGGGCGTGAACGGCACGACGACGGTCACTGGCCGACTGGGATAATCGTCAGCGGCGATGGCGTGCCACGGCCCAACGCCAATGAACGTGCACAAGATAGTTGCGAGCCCGATAGTCCCAGGACTTCGCATGCTTTCCTCCCGGGACTGCTCAGCTTAAAACCCGTGCCCAAGTGGCCAACAAGCTAACATCGTGACGTGGTATTCCTATCCTGGAAGGGTGATAGGAGTCGATTCCCCAACCACTCGATCGGTGTCACGGGCGCGGTGGCAAATTCTCTTGCAGGATTTCTGGCGGCGGCGCGGCCGGCTACGTTAATTGCATCCTCAACGGCAAGAAGCCGGCAGACCTTCCGGTGCAGGCGCCGACCAAATACGGAAGACAGCCTGGGGGATTGATCCTAAGCTAATTTGTTCTGAAACCGGATCGGACGCTGGAAAGGCATTCTTCAATGTTCAGGCTGCTTCGGACTCAGCCTCCTGATTAACGCAGGTCTCAGCCAACGCGGATAGCGCTTGATCCGTTTTCTTCTCCTCTTCGAGCGTAGTCTTGAGCAGCCGAACGGCTCGCTCCATTCCAAGCTCTCCCGCCCAAGTGGCCAGGGTGCCATAACGGGAAATCTCATAATGCTCCACTGCCTGCGCTACGGAGAGCAGGCCTGCATCCAGGGCCGGTGAGCCCTTGTACTCTTTCATAATTTCCTGCCCCTCTTCAATAATGCCTAATATTGCTTGGCAGCTCTTGCCTTGCGGTTTCTTCTCGAGCAGGTCAAATACCTGCTCCAGCCGCAGCACCTGCTCCTCGGTCTCTCGCTCATGCTTTTCGAAGGCTGCTTTCAAATCGTCGTTCTTCGCGGCTTTAGCCATCTTGGGAAGCGCCGAGAGAATCTTCTTCTCTGCAAAATAGATATCCTTGAGAGTATCGTTAAATAATTCGTCAAGCTTTTTCGTCTCTTTCGCCATGGTCCGTCTCCTTAGAGTGCGGCGTCCGCTGTAACCCTGCCTCAGATTTTGTTGAAGCCGCGCGAGGTACTTTTTGTGGACGGATTGGTAGAAGCCGCGGCCTGTGCTATCGCACCCACCTTATCGCCGATCGTTCGGAGTGCTTCGCCGGCAGCTTCCGGGCTTAGACCCTGCGCTCTGGCCTCCCGTAGAGCGGCATCCGCCATTCCTTTGACCTGAGCCGCTTTCTCCGTCACCGTTTCACGAACGAAGTCGCTCGCGTCGCCCATAGCTTTATTTTCGGCGTCGGTTGTCGGAATGGACGCCGCAATACCGGCGCCGATTGCTATTCCGACCGCTCCTAGGAGGAGTGGCTGCCGCTCGAGGAGATCGGCAATATTTTGCTGAACTGTGCTGCCCCACTTCGTTCCTGTTGCCTGCATGGCATGGGTCGCGCTTGTCGTGGCATTGGCGATACTCTCTGCCGCGCGCGATGCCGCATTGGTCGTTGCATCGTATGCGGATGCGACTGCGCCTGCGGCCTGTCCGGCAGCTTGCGACGCGCGCTCCCCAGCCGCAGCGGAAGCTTGCCCGACACCGCCGGTAACTTGCGACGCCTTCTCCGCCGCCGCATCGACCACATGGCTGACTGCGGGCCCGACACGCGCAGCCGTGCCACGAACGGCGCCACCCAGCTCTTCTGCGCTCTGCCTGGCCGTACGGAAGATTGATTTACGGCCGCCGCTGCCGATCAGGGATGTGCTGCTGCCGCCCATGAACATCCAAAGCACCCCCATGCCGATCAGGGCCGCGGGGATTGGATTTTCCCGAACCGCATCTTGAAGCGCGTTGACGAAGTCACCGCTGCCTCGCGCATGCGGGGCAGCCGTGCCGGAGGGGCCGCGGCGCCCGTTTGTAGAGGATCGAACCTCGGTCATGTTAGACATGCTCCCTTGCTGCAGCGGCATCCTGCTGAAACTGCTCCAACGTCCTCTTCGGGACGAACGAGCTGGTTTTCAGCCGGCTCAAGCCAATCGCCCCCAGGATCGCGGCCGCCAGCAGTCCGACCACGCCTGCGATAAGGTGGGCAACTGACGGCCTTATGCCGGTCTCGACGAGCCACTCTGCGAGCGCTGTCAAAAGCAGCACCAACGTGGGAATCAAGAAGATCGCTGCCCCGGCCAGCAAGCCGGTCGCGGTCATTGCTTGACCGACCTTCATCGAGATTTCGGCACGCGCCAGCTGAAGCTCATTGCGCATCAGCTTCGCGAGTTGGCTTACCGCGTCAGCGAACAACCCGGAAACGGGTCGGCTATCGTGTGCAGACATGGAATGGGTCCTCGGTGATCGCTGTTCCTCCAAGCCTTACATTCGCCCTCGGGACGGCCAGTCTGCTCCTGATGGGAAGGCGCCCGGTTGATTGCCCGGTATCGAGCGCGAGCCTGTACCCTGGTACGCACTGGCGCCCTGGTTGCCAGCGCTTGCTCCCGCGGTGGATGTTTTCAGAAAGCGCACCGCGGCGAATCCAGCAAGCACGGCCGCGCCGAGAAAGGCGGTGGGCTGCCTGCGGGCAAATCCCTGAACATCCGCGACCAACTGGTTGAGATCTCGCCTGCGGAAAGCATCCGATACGGTACCGATCCGGTCGGCAGCGAGGCGAATGTACTGGGCCGCCTGCGGCACGTCCCTATCGAATTCATTTGCCGCCCTGCGCATCGCACCGGCCATGCCACTGACAAAATCAGCGCCGGCAGCCTTCTGCTCTTCCACGGAGCTCAGCAGTTTCTCCCCGGCTTGGGACGCAAGGCCTTTTGCGCTTTCGGCCACATTCGAGGCTTGCTCCTTGATCTCGCGCGCGCCCTCGCGAACGGCACCCGAAACTTGACCGCTCAGGTCTGCCATCGATGTGCCGCCAGGGCCTTTACCTGTCCCGCTTGTGCCTTGCGGATTCTTACGGGGTTGGCCCGAGGCGCCCCAGTCTGATGTATTGCTCATGCTGATCTCCGATGTTGCTGTCTCATGTGCGAGACACGACGGACGGGGCCGGCGAGCTGGCTTTCTCCGGCTTCTCGTCCAATGCGTCGGCCGCTTGCTGCACGACGTTCTTGATCTTGTCTCCCACACCCTTGACGGTCTGCCGAGCTACCTCCGGGCTTAGACCCTCCTCTCGAGCGCGCGAGACCGTTTCCTGATAAACATCTCGAGCGGCTGTTTTGGCGACTTGCAATCCGTCGGATGCCATGTCGCGGGCGCGGTCCTTCAGATCATCGCTGGTGTCCCCGAAGAGGCGATTTTCAGCTTGCGATACCGGAAGCGCGGAGGCGATGACCGCGCCAATGAGCAAACCTACGCCGCCGACCAGGAAAGGATGGCTCTCAATGCTCTCGAGCAGGCCCTCCTTGGACTGCCTGAAAGTCTCGCTCAGCTGATCACCTATGCGGGAAGCTGCATCGATGCCGCTGCGATAGGTCGCCGAGACCGCGTCGGTGGCCGCCGTCATCGTATCGGAGGCGGCGGCACGCGCTGCCTCCGTTGTGTCGCTGATCGTCGCTGCCGCGCGCGAACGGATAGCGCCTAGACCCGAGCTCACGCTGGACTTTGCTGCCTCGGCCCCGTCCGAGACCTTTTCCTTCAGCCCTTCAGCTGCATCGGCCAGATGGGACGAGGCATCTCGCACGGTCCGCTTGAGAGTATCCGTGAGCTGCTCTTCTCCGTCCTCTCCGCTCATGCGGCTCCGCGCGTTCGCGCCGCGTGCGGTGGTCGAGCGGGATGAGCCGCCGAACTGGGTGAGGGCCAGACCTGCCCCAACCAGGAGGATGGGCGCGGGAATGTTGATCAGGAAGCGCCATGCGGGATAGGCCAATCCCGCCGCAACAGCAACCGCCTGAAGCGGGTTTTCGCGGGCCTTCCGTCGGAGGCCATGAAGCAGCTCGTTACCGGTATCGCGCGCATACGCCTTCATTTCTTCTTTGATTGCTTGGGGCGACACCCGGCTGTGCAACTCGTCTACGGTGTGGATCAGGTCGGCTCGCGTGTACTCTGCTTGCCTTTCCAGCTCCGAAAGGGACTTGCCTCCTGCTTGACTCGCCATCTTCGGGGTGCTCCGGTCTCGACAGGTTGAGTTTTGACGGAACAATGCCCAAAGCACCTTCTATGTTCCCTCTCAAATGGAATCTTTCCGGTGTCCAATTTTGAACAATGGGAACGTCATCAAAAATTCGTGCCTCGCAATGGGCGCCACGCATCGGGTACGGGGTGCGTGTTCAGATTTGGACTCACGGGAAAATTTTCCTGTGGGCCGCCCTGACGCCTAGTCGTGCAAGACGACGCTCAATAGAGAGCTGTGGACGGCTAAATCACCGTTGTACTCAATGAAGCCCAATTTCCTGAATTTGTTCATGAAGAAATTCACGCGGGGCCGGGTGGTGCCGATTATCTCCGCGAGCATTTCTTGGCTGATTTTTGTCGTGATCGGCTCTGGCCTGCCCTCCTTGCCGAAATTCGCCAAAAGGAGAAGCGTTCGTGCCAGACGCTTTTCGCTGGAGTTGAACAGCTGGTCAACCAAGTCCTCTTCAACCCGGCTCTTGCGGGTCAACAGATGGGCCGTAAACATCTCGCCAAAACTTGGCTCCTCGTGGAGGACGCGGACCATCTCTGCCTTTTCCACCCGCATCACCGTGCTGTCGGTCATGGCCGTGGCCGTGGCCAGGCGTAATGGCTGTCCGATGAGGCATCCCTCCCCTAAGAATTCATCCACCCCAAGGATGGCAACAACCGCTTCCTTCCCTTGCTCGGAGGTGACTACAATCTTGACCTTGCCTCTCTGGATGTAAAAAACGGCATCAGCACGGTCTCCCTGCGAGAAGATAATTGCGTTCTTCGGATGGCTGGATACGGTCCGGCCGCCATCAATGGTGGCGAGAAATAACTTCGAGTCAAAAGTGGGGTTCTTTGCCATGACCGACACCCCTCGCAGCCTTCGACACGACACTCACCGCCGCACCTGCATGCGGCGGGACGCGAGCCCACAGCCCCCATGACGGCAAGAAGTATCTCAAAGCTCCACGGAAGTCGGTATGGTTCCGTACCGAAACATCTTTTTTTTTACGAATATGTTTTGGGAAGATGAGAGGCGTGATGCATCCGGACCAATTCGTAGCATTCGCAAGCTTCCCCTATCAGACCAGGCCGATCGCGTATCGTGATGTGCCCCCGACTGGCCTTGATCGTCCCAGCACGTTCCAATTCACGGACTACGTTCGTGATCGCTGGCCGGTGCACGCCCAACATTTCGGCGAGCAGATTGTGGGTGATGGGCAGCGCGTCATCGTCGCTGCGATCACGCATCATGAGCAGCCAACGCGCCAGCCGCTGCTTGAGCCCGTGGGCGCCGTTGCATGCGACCGACACCAGGACCTGCTCCAAAAAGGCCTGGGCGTAGTTATACATGAGCCTCCGGAACGAGGGCATGGCTTCCATGGAACGCTGGAACGACACGCGCGACATCTTTGCGGCGCTGCCCGGGATTTGCACCAATAGCCGGGCGGAAGAAGCCCTGGCTCCAAGGACGGCTTGCACGCCCGTGCAACCTTCCCTTCCAACGGTTGCCATCTCAATGACGCTGCCGTCGGCATAAACCGCCACCACCGAGACAACGCCGCTGTTCGGGAAGAAGACCTGGTCGAGCGCACTGTCAGTGTCCATGAGCACCTGGTCGCCTCGGCAGCTGATGTGCTCGAGTTGCGGGAAAAGCCGATTGCGATCTCGGGAAGGAAGAGCGAGCAAAAGCCGATTGCTAGGCCAATTCGATAAAGGATAGGAGCGCATCCAGGTCACTATCTCAGTCGAGGGTCATTTGGCCGAGCACGTTCTATGACAGCCTCCAGCTCAGCACCCTTCCGCTGCAAGTTCTCGGCGAAAATGCGAAACTCCCTCGCCGCTTGAAGATCGTACGTCTGTCCCGCCATCACTCGACAGTGTTCTGCCCACTGCAACAGATCATTCGGCATTCATCACCGGCCCTGTCATGTTTTCAATACTTTGAGTCTGTATAATCCAAGCACGGATCGCCCAGATCAAGGCGCAGATCGAGGAGACCACTTCCTGCAACCTTGGCATGAGCAATGAGCGGCAGAGAGCTAGACGTTTTTCTGCCTCAACTGGACGACCGTAGGAGTTCGATAGAACAACATCTCCACTATCGTGAGCAGCTGATCTTGGCTGAATGGCTTGCCGAGGATGACGGCCTCTCGGAACCCGCTCGGCAAAGCCTCTCGTCCGTATCCTGTAACGAATGCAAACGGACAATTTTTCTGTGTCAGCGCGGTTGCAAGTTCATCAACCGGATAGCCTGCGAGATTGGCGTCAACGAGAGCTGCATCGTAATTCGCATCCTCAACAAGCAGTTTGGCGTCCTCAAGAGTTCCAGCTGGCCCAATAACTTCGCATCCTGCCGCCGTCAAACTCGACTCCATATCCATTGTTACGAGCGGTTCGTCCTCAATAACGAGTATCCGCTTACCTTTAAGCCTAAGCTGGTTCTCTTGCGGTTTGAGCGCTGACGGCCCGGTCGTAATTTTCCGTGCAACCGCAGCGGTGCGGACGCTCGGAGCTTTTTCCGCAATCGGTAATTTGATCTCACAAGTTACGCCGTTTGTGCTGTAATGAACGATAGCTTCGCCGCCGTGGGCTCGTAGGGTTTGCTCGATCAGCGTGCTACCGAATCCGCGCTCCCTCGGAGCACTGCACTTTGGACCACCGCTCTCCTTCCATAACAAGAGCAACTTGCGTCCGCCGTTGGTCCGCATCTGCCAGGTTACCGAAAGACGCCCGTCCGGCACCGATAACGCGCCGTATTTGCGCGCGTTCGTGGCTAGCTCGTGTAGCACAAGAGCCAAGTGCAAGCCCTCCTGTGCATCGAGCACGAGCAGTGGCCCAGAGCACGAGATGCGATTGTCATCGGAGATTCCGAGCAAGACTTCCTCGCGCACGAGGTCCGTCACGTCCGTGCCTTGCATCATGGCCTTGGTGAGGAGAGTGTGGGCTTTTGCCAGTGCCTGAACGCGGCCGGTGAAGCTGGAGACAAAATCGTTCGGACTCTTGGCGCGGAGCAGCGACTGACTTGCGATCGCCTGTACCGTCGCCAGCGTATTCTTAATGCGATGAATAAGCTCGTCGGTAAGGGTTCGCTGCAATTGCTCGGCCTGCTTACGTTCCGTGATGTCGCGTCCGACCTTGGATGCGCCGATCACCTTTCCCGATTTGTCGCGTAGGGGAGATGTGGTAAGAGACATAGCGATGCGGTGGCCATCCTTTGCAACGCGTATGGTCTCATAGTGGTCAATCCGTTCCCCTCGTTTGAGTTGTGCGAGAATCTCGTTCTCTTCCGCCTGCAACTCGGGCGGGATGATCCGAGTGATCGGCTGGCCGATCATCTCGTTCGCATTGTAACCAAAGATCCGCGTTGCGCCGGCATTCCATGAGGTGACGCGGCCATCGAGCGTTTTGCTGATGATCGCGTCGTCGGATGAGGCAACAATGGACGCCAGTCGGGCGGATTCCAAACCCGCTTCATGTCGGTCAGTTATATCCATCAGCAGGTTGATAGCCCCAACGAGCCGCCCGGAGGTGTCGCGTAGCGGCGTCGGATAGGGAAGGAACCGCACTCGCGTTCCATCAGGTCTTTCCGCGATAGCCTCCAGCCCCCGGACTTGCCGTCCCTCTTTCAGCGCCACTGCCATCGGGCACTCACCATGCGGTAGGGGACGACCGTCGGGCCAGTAAAGGCGCCATGACCCGCACCATTGACTACTTCCAAGCTCGGGACGGTGGCCCCACAGTTCGGCGGCTGCCTGGTTATAAAAGGTGAGGCGGCCGTCGGCGTCAGTAGTGTAGACGGCCACAGGCAGTGCTTCGAGCAACTCAGTTTCGGTGATCATCGCGGATACCCTCACAAACTTACCGCTTAGCGGCGTGACGAACGCCAAGAATGGCCCAAGGCAAGCGTCGATAGAAGAGCCGAGCGTGATCGACTTTCTGTGCGCATGAAAACGGCTACCAAGTCGGGAGGGCCATTTTCATTCACGGTTGCGCGCCAAGATTGGACTCAACGCGCACAATCCCGTTCTTTCCGCGTGACCGTCGTGCCGTTGCGCGACGTGCTCTCGGAGTGCGTCACGCAATCGCGGTCCTTGCGTCCTTCCGTCTCCTCGATCACGACACCGGGGCGTCGATGCTCCTCGATAACTGCACCCGGGCGGCGGTGCTCCTCAATCCTCGCCCCTGGCGGGCCGACGCGCACGTCAACATCGGCCTGCGCCAGCTGCGCGGGATTCGCCGTGGCGCGTTCAGCCAGCAGCGGCGGGGCCGCGGCAACCGTCGCCGCTGCAGCGATTGCAAGTATAGTGGTTCTCATCATCGCTCCTTATATCTGGTCTCCCTTAAGGCAAACCGAAAACATTCCGAATTGTTCCGGCCGCAAGTGCTCCGCCGGAAGCCGGCATCTTGCTGTGCGGTCAAAGAAAATGCGTGCGGGGCTCTCATAGAAGGGAGACCCCGTTATCAAACTCCTCGAGACGGACAATAGGAACCATCCTGACAGTTAGGGCTTAACGAGTACGGATTGGACGAACCTATCCGCAGAGCTGGCCGTCTGAGACACCGAATTGCCGGATCAGATCAGCAGGCACCGCAGGTCGGCTATGATCTGGCCGACTTGCGCAGTTGATGCCGTCAATCGTGAGGACGGCACGGCGCCAATGCGCGACGTGAATCACATCCAGCGAAATGCGCTCTAGTATCGACCGTGACCTTTGGTTTGTATTCCCGTTCACGGTGCGTCATGTTCAAAAGTGCGAAGAGAGTTGATGCGCGGGAAGTCCCACTTATTTGCCAGGGGTTCCTCCTCCATCCGGCTCTTTGGACAGGCGTGATAGGCCGAATTCGCTCAGCGTCATCTCACGCAGGACGACTGGATCAGTTTCGCCGCCTCGCGCCAAATCGATTATCTCGGTCGCGATTGTCTCTTTGGTGATATCGGACCGACCCGACACATCGAGAGCCTTGCACACGTCTTCGAATGCTATGGCCATGACGGAAATAATGTCGGGGCTGAACGCTCCATTTTTGATGAATGGTCTGATTGGCACGAGGTGCCGCTCCTCACCCTTCGAGAGGCCCTGTCGGCCTGCTACCTTGTCATGATTATGCGCCAGCTGGTGCATGCTGTCGGTAATGTACATTACCGACAGGGCGGGCGGGTCAATTTTTTATGCATATGTTTTTCGGAAGATGAAAAGCGATGCGTGCCCGCATCAGTTGATAACATTCACAAGACGCCTTCGTAAGGGCTTGCCGATCGAGTATGGTGAGCTGTCGTCGGCCGCGCTCTATCAAGCCTGCACGTTCCAGCTCTCGGGCAACATTTGTGATGCTTGGCCTTTAGCATCGCCCGCGCGCAAGCAGCGCGCGATATCTTTGCCGCGGTGCCGGGGATTTGGACGAATAGGCGAACAGAGCAGCTCTCGACACCGAAGACGGCTTGCAGCCCAGTGCAGCCCTCGCGACCGACCATTGCCATCTCAATGGTGCCGCCGTCGGAATAAACTGCCATGACCGAGACGACACCGCTCTCCGGAAAGAATATAATGTCGAGCGATGTCGGGGAATGTTACCGACCGCTCACGGTGCGCGCCACCCGGGGGCTGCTCACGTGAATCCGGAGAGATAGGTGAGCCAACGGTTTTTGGGTTCGTGCGCCTGCTGTCGTAGTCGCGCCAGATAGAGGTCCTTACAGCGCCTCTTGCAAAAGCGACGGGCAAAATGCCGGTGGATGATCAGGCCGAAGCGACCTCCACACATGTCACACCGTTTCATTCAACGCCTCCACCCGGCTCATTCGAATCATTGCGTGCCTCCTAACGAACGGATCGGACAATTGCGCACGGCAATTTTCCTTCAAGATCCCTTCCCGCGCTATGACAAAGACGCTACGTTGAAATTGTTCCCACAGCGTGTTGACAGTCGTGCGGTTGTTCACGGCCAATCTCAAACGAGGAAAAGGCCGTAGACAAAAAGCTATCGACGGTCGCGCTACGAAAAGGGGCGTGAACAGAAAGGCTGCGAGCTGAATACCTAGCCGTGGGCGCTTACCTACCGCACACACTGCATCTTTCGCGATCTGGAACCTCGTTACCTCTTCGTCGAGGTTTTATGGCTCTACGATTGGAACTCGGCGGCGATTAATACGTTCTTGCGTGGGATGACTACATCATCCACCAAGAGGCTGCCCAAAATGGCAAAACTAGCACCTATCCTGGTGCTTTTCGCGCTCGCAACCACAGTCGCGAACGCGCAAGCCCCTCAGAGTGCGCCGCCACCGCATTATTGTTGAAGTGACTTCCTCAATGGAACTGATTACTTCACTGGGCGTTTTCAACGTGACTCAACATTAAAATAGGAGGCACACATGGGTCGTGGTCTGCTCTTATGGCTGATCGGCATTCCGATTCCGCTCATCCTGGTCATTTGGCTTCTCGGCGGGCTGCATGGATGATTTTTCCAATTTTATCCACGAAGGAGATTAAGCCATGTCCCTCGGAACGATCCTGCTTATTGTCTTGATCATCATCCTGCTTGGTGGTTTTAGCGGGGTTGGAGGCGGTCCCTTCTATGGGACCGGCTACTACGGCGGTGGCGGCCTCGGGCTTGTCGTAGTCATCCTTTTGATCTTGGTTTTGCTGGGCAAGCTTTGACAGCGCGGTCACGGTTTTGTTTGTGCATGAAGAAGAACTAAACAAACTCTGCAAAGATTCGTGTCTCCAGCACGCGGGATGGTTCATGGCAATTCTCGTGTGCCGTGGGTTGACCCGCTCGCCGTTGGGCTACGGCCGCGCCATGTGATGACAAGTGCTGCGATTCGACGTTCGTGAGCTCGAATCCCTCAGCCCAGGCATCGGGAGTCTTTCGGTTTGGCGACCCTGCCGATCCCTTCGATTGCCACCCAATTCCGGATAATTCGGTGGCAATTTGGGTGGCAATTCACAAACAGCAGAATGTCCGGGATACTTTGATCTCGCTTGGTCCGTTGATGAATCGTCAAGGGCTCGCGAGCAGAGAGCGAATGAACGATTTCTTCCGCCTTCCCTTGAGCGGCCGTTTCGATGGTTCCATGAAGATCTGGTTTTTGAGACGTCGCTGCGTCCTGTGCCGCCTTTGATGTTTGTAGGCTTTAGCCAACGCTTCTCTCCCTACGCTTCGAACGCCTTCGAAGGGGTATCGGAAGCCTCCTTCGTCGATCTCTCGAATTCCCTATCATCTGCGACGTGTTATTCCCGGAGGTCCTGAGGCTCCACCCTTCTAACGCTCTCGCCATCACAGACAGTGGCGAGTATCGACACCTTTTTAATTGCCCCATTGCCACAGACAGGACAATGCCATCGAAGCGCCAAGGGGCTAGCCGCCACAGGGCCGCAATCGCAATGTGTCTCGGGATGCTTCGTCATGGGATTCTCCTTTCGGGTTGAAATATGGCTATAGCTGCAAACTGCGGCTGCATTGCTGCCCAAGCCCTACAAGCCATCAAGACAAACGGATCCTCCCTGCTCGCAAAATTTGCTGGATCATCGCCATCCGCTTCACCATCGTAATATGCTTGCGTTCGACGACGCCACGAATTTCATCGAACATCTCGATTGCACGCTCATTGTCGCAGATAAACAGAGCTTGCAAGGCTTTCTCGAAATCATCAATCCGTCGCGGCCAACGGCCATCCTGCAATGCAGCATGAGCTCGAACCTTGCTTATGAAATCGTCGACAATGTCACTCATGGCTACTGTAGCGTTCCAAAAGACTTACCACTACGCCGGTATGTTACATAATCGGGAAAAGGGCAATTGGAAGATGCCATGCTTCTCAGTGAAAAACTAAACGTACTACAGATAGGTTCAAGGTCCTCGAGGATCGGCGCCTGGAGCGTGGGCACCCGCTCGAATCTGCCGCGGGGCGCTACGATTGCGCGGAGCACGTTAGAGATGTTGTCAGTGCAATCCTGGAATGGGGCTCCGTAGCACAGCTTCTATGGCCTTGTGCCTATCGCGAATATCGAGTTGCTCGCGATAAAAGTTAAGGACGAAAAGGCGAGTGGCTGATGTTAGATTATTCTGAACTCGCGTGGAATCGATTTTGGCGAGCAAAGCCAGCAAGTTCACGTCCATGTGAGTAGCGATCTCTTCCAACGACTTCCAGACCACATTTTCGAGACTTATACTCTGCTTGCGACCAGAAAGCACGACTGAACGTTTTACCATTTGAGACTTCATGGCCATGAACCATTCACCTCGTGAAGCAGCCAGGAATACCCGAACTACAACAGGACAAATCGCTCTTACACGCCTAGTTTTTCCCTACTTGAGCTTGGGTTAGGGTGCCTGCAGCCTGGGGGCGGGGATCGTCTTTAGGCCGCGAGTATCAACGGTGGGGCCCAGACTTGGAGGATTTACCTGGAACGGTGCTCAATGCCTGAATTGCCGAACGTTTATCGCGCATACCAAGTTGGTCAAGCAATTGCTCGCGGTAGAAGCTCAGCACAAACAGCCGTATGGCCGATGATAGGTTGCCATGATGCCGCCTCGAATCGATTTCAGAAATTAAGTCAGACAGGCTTGTGCCACGATGTGCAGCAATCTCCTTCAGCGACTTCCAGAACGCATCTTCCAGGCTGACGCTCGTCTTATGGCCGGCGACAATCGCAGATCGCTTCACCACTAGAGACTTCATCTGTACTCCGAACGGCAAGTATCAAAGAATGAAAGACAGGCGCGAGCGAAATAGGATGGCGGAGCACCTTGACCGCCCTCACTCCGTTACCCCCGTTCTTAAATAGCAGCCCGGAAGGGCTGTAGCGGGGTTGCAAGGGATGGGTCTCCGGCCCAGCTTGGAAGCAAGTCTAGCAAACCCGCTGTTCGGATCGGCGGTTACAGGCTACTACCTTCAACAATAACTTGCGGGCATCGGGCTCCCATCTCGCTATGGGCGGCTCAAACCAAACTACCGGATTTGTCCGCGATTGCCGGAGGTGGCACGCGGTTGCGCAACTCCTCGACCAGGACGCGGATATTCTCGGAGTAGTCTATCGGCGCCACGACCAGATGGACGCCGCCCCCGTTGAACGCTTTTTCCAGCGCTGGAACGAGGCTGTCGGCTTCCTCGACGCGAGTGCCGCCGGCGCCATAGCTGCGGGCATAGGCAACAAAGTCGGGATTTCCAAAGCTCAGCCCAAAATCAGCAAAACCGTCCGCCGCCTGCTTCCAGCGGATCATGCCATAGGCATTGTCCTGCAGTACCAGCACAACGAGGTTCAGGCGCAACCGCATGGTCGTCTCGATTTCCTGGCTGTTCATCATGAAACCGCCGTCGCCGCACACCGCCAGCACCCGCCGCTGCGGATAGAGCAGGGAGGCCATCATTGCCGATGGCAATCCGGCCCCCATCGTGGCCAGCGCATTGTCGACGAGGAGCGTATTCGCCACATGCGTGCGGTAATTGCGCGCGAACCAGATCTTGTACATGCCGTTGTCGAGGCAAACGATGCCGTCTTCCGGCATGACCTGCCGCACGTCGTGCACGATACGTTGAGGGGTCAACGGAAACCGGCTCTCCGTCGCACGATCTGTGACGCGCGCCAGAATTTCCCCGCGGATCGACAGCAGCGCTGAGCCTCTCTCCAGCTTGCCTTCCAGCTGGGTCGCGAGCAGCGCAAGAGTGGGTCCCACATCACCCACTACTTCGGCATGAGGAAAGAAGACCTCCTCGACGGTTGCCGGCAAGTAGCCGATATGAATCACGGTCGGCCCGCGTGAGCTCATGATGAAGGGTGGCTTCTCGACGGTGTCATGGCCGATGGAGATGATCAGGTCGGCATTGTCGATCGCCTGGTGCACATAGTCGCGCTCCGAGAGCGCGGCGGTGCCCATGTACAGATTCGAGCCTCCCGCGACGGACCCCTTGCCCATTTGCGTGTTGATGAACGGAATGCGCACGCGCCGCACAAAATCGGACAATGCATCCGCCAAGTGCGGGCGGCTCGCGGCGGCGCCAAGCATGATCAGCGGGCGCTCCGCCTTGAGGATCATCCCGGTGGCGCGCTCCACCGCTGCCGTCGGTGCCACCGGCCTGTCGATGGGATGAACCGGTACAGGCGCAAGATCGGGAGCTTCCTCCGCGGCGATGTCCTCGGGTAGTTCCAGATGCACTGGTCCAGGCCGCTCTTCCTGGGCGAGCCGAAACGCCTCGCGCACGATCGTGGGGATGGTCGCGGTGCTGACAATCTGGTGAGCCATCTTGGTCAAGGGCGCCATGGTCGAGACCACATCGACGATCTGAAAACGGGCCTGCTTACTGGTCTTGACGCCTTTCTGTCCGGTGATGAGCACCATGGGCATGGCGCCGAGGAGGGCGTAAGCTGCTCCGGTCGTGAGGTTCAGCGCGCCAGGGCCGAGCGTTGTCAGGCAGACGCCTGCCTTGCCAGTGAGCCGCCCGTAGGTCGCAGCCATGAAGGCCGCGGGCTGCTCATGGCGTGTCACCACGAGCTCGATCGACGAGCGACGCAGCGACTCGAGGATGCCGAGGTTCTCCTCCCCAGGAACTCCGAAGATACGGGTGACACCCTCATTCTCCAAAGCGGACACGAGCAGATCGGCCGCTGTCTTCATCTGACATCCTTCGGGCCAACGGCCCTGCTGAGTTGGTGAGCCGCGGTTAATCGGGTCCTTCAAGTAGCAAAAGTTTGGCGCAGATTGCACGCGTTTCTATCTGGCAACCGGGCACGCGCAGGGCCGCGGCACGGCGGCGGGCCCCATGGGCGAGGGCCGTCGATCAAAGTTTCAGCCAGATGGCGCCATCCGATATTCGCGCGCTGGTCAGCTATGTGCGCAGCGTTCCGCCCGTCGCCTCGCCCGATCTGCCGGCGACGCTGGCACCGCCGGCGCCGGCTTCGCCGAAGCATGGTGGCGCAACGCCGGATGCGCTCGGCAAAAAGGTCTTCGAAGGGGCTTGCGTGAGCTGCCACGACTGGACCGGCGTGAGCGCGATCACCCCTTGCGCGACAGTGACGGGCACCCGCGCGGTCAACGATCGCACCGCCACCAATGTCGCTCAGATCGTGATTTCCGGAACGATGCGGCACACGCTTGCAGGCGTTGTGTCGATGCCGGCCTTCGGCAGCACGCAAATTAACCAGCAGGTCGGCCCAAGCCGACTTGCTGGCGTAACCCGCCCCTCGACGGCTTGGGCGCGGCGGGTTGCGCCGACGCTTCGCTGACTGATCCGCCCACGCTGCCAGCAGCAGCCTACGCTGCCGCAGCGGCTGGCATTGCGCACTGCGCGAGGGTCTTCTGCCACGCCGGCAGGGCGCGCAGGTTGGCGTACCAGCGCTTGATCTCGCCGTATTGCCCAATGGGGTAATGCGCCATGTCGCCGAGATTTATTGATGCGCCAATCGCGAAATCGGCGAGGGTGAGCGTCTCACCCGTCACGAACTTTTTTCCCCTGAGCTGATCGTCAAGGACCTTCGCCGCGCGATGAAAGTTTTCGGCGCCCTTGGCAATCGCCGCCTGATCGGGCTCGCCGCTCTTGAGCACGATCGGCTTGACCACGTGCTCGAAAATGAAAACTGCGCAGGTCGGGTCCCAGTGACAGACATCCCGGAATTGCCAGCGCGTGACGTCGAGGCGGCCTCGCTCGTCTTGTGGCAGTAGTCCGCTCTCCGGCTTCTTGCCCGCGAGGTACTGCGCGATCGCGCCCGATTCCCACAGCACATAGTCGCCCTCCTTGAGCGTGGGCATCCTCATGTTTGGATTGAGCGCGGCGTACTGCGGCGCCCTCTGGTCGCCCTTGACCAAATCGACAAAGCGCAGCGTCGTCTCGATGCCGAGATGATTTACCACCACCATCACCTTGAAGGCGCGCGGACTCGGCGGAAACACGTAAAGCTCGATTGTCATGGACTACTCCCTTGCTGACAGCGCCGAAATTGGCATTAACGCGTTGCAAAATTGTGTCATCGACGACTCATACTTTCTCGACCTGCTGCTTGAAGCGTTCGAGCATTCCGGGCCAGCCGCGGTCGACATCTTTGCGCATGGACTCGCCGGCCTCCGCTCCCATCTGCTCGAATCTCCGGTGCTCGAGCTCGACACGGGTTGAGTTGGCACCTTCGGAGATGAACCTTACTTCGACCTCGGAGCTCACGGTCGTATCGGGCTTCCACTGACTGTTGATGTCCCAGGTCATGGCAAAGCGCCTGGGCGGCTCCCAGACGATAATCCTGCCGACAGTGGTCTGTGAGCCATCTTCCGCAATCTCGTACCAGCGGCCGCCGAGGCGCGTTTCCATCGCGGCTGCCTTCATCGGCTTCTTGCCGATACCGTGATCTCGCGGCCACCAGCGCCCGAGCCCCGACGTGAAAACCTCAAAGGCTTGCGCCTGCGTTGCATTGACGCGAATGGTCTTGCTTACGGGCGCAATGTTGACGGTCGCAGTCATCGTCATTTTCGTCTGTCCTTTCGTCCGCTCGCTTCGATTTCTGCCTTGAATTCCGCCAGGGCGTGATCCCAGAAGCGGTCGACCCATGCGCGCAACGCGCCCAGACCATTTGGATCGATATAGTAGACGCGCCGTGTTCCCTCCGGCCGGTCCGCCACCAGACCCGCCTCCTTCAGCACCTTGAGATGCTGCGACACTGCCGGGCGGCTCACCGGCATCTTGCGCGCGATCGTGCCGACAGGTTTGGGGCCGGACTTCAACCGCTCGAATATCTGCCGGCGCGTCGGATCTGCCAGCGCCGCAAGCACATCTCCGTAAGCCATGTCTTACGGTAAGTTGTCACTGACGAATTGTCAAGCAACCGATGCGCGAGCATCCCCGCGCTCATTTCGTGGCGTTCGTCCCGCCTCTCCTGCCGACACTGGGTTTGCGGCGGGGGCGAGCTGCGCGCGGTGTGCCCGACCGCCACGCCTCGCGGGCTGAGGCGAGCCTCCGCTGTGTGCGCTCGCCTGCTGCGGGGCCGGGAGCGAGCGCGTATTCCGGGCCCGTGATCGAACGCCCGGTGGCGCTGTCGACGAGGACAGGATCCACTGTCGCGCCCGTCCTGGTATTGACGAGCAGCACGCTCGGCCCTTCCGGCGTAAAGTGCTTGTTGCCCCATGCGAGCAGCGCAATCAGGATGGGGCGAAAGTCGAGCGCGCGCGCAGTCGGCACGTATTCGTCACGGGGCGGCCGTTCGCTGTAGCGCCGACGCTCGAGCAACCCTCCCGCGACCAGCGCATTGAGCCGGCGCGCCAGCATGTTCGGCGCAATTCCGAGACTCTTCTGAAACTGATCGAAACGCGTGAGCCCAAGCAGCGCATCGCGCAGAATGAGAATGCTCCACCACTCGCCCACATGCTCGAGACTGCGGGCGATCGGGCACGGCATCTGGCCGAAGCTCTTTCGCTGCATTGACACTTCATAGAGCAATTACTATCATCATGCAAGCCACCAAGATACGAGGGTCGCAAATGGCTCAAGGCGCGCAATCAGCCCGCAACACCCTCTTCCTCGAGGATCTGGAGGTGGGCCAATGCTTCACCAGCGCGTCGCATACCGTTGACGAGGCGCAAATCAAACGTTTCGCCGCAGAGTATGATCCGCAGCCCTTTCATCTCGACAGCGAGGCCGCGAAGGCGACCCTGTTCGGTGGCTTGGCTGCGAGCGGCTGGCACACCATGGCGATCACCATGAAACTGCTCGTGGAATCCGGGTTGCCGCTCGCCGGGGGAATCATCGGGACCGGCGGAGAGATCAGCTGGCCCAAGCCGACCCGGCCGGGCGACACGCTCACGGTGGTGAGCGAGATCGAGGAGGTAACCCCATCGCGCTCGCGCCCGGACCGGGGAAGGATTCGCGTGCGCAACGAAACACGCAATCAGCACGGCGAGATCGTCCAGACCCTGATTGCGAAGCTGATCGTCCCAACTCGCAATACCGCCGCTGTTGGTTCCGTGCTACCCCGTTCGCGCGTCGCAGTGGCGGATCCGACCGAACCTTAGATATCCCCGTTGCTTAAAGGCTCTCCCATGGCGCAACAGCGCAGCTTCTGGACACCGGTGATCTGCGGCGGGATCATACTTACGCTCGGCATCGGCGCGCGGCAGAGCTTCGGAATCTTTCAGAAGCCGATCGCAGCCGACCTCAACGTCGGGCGCGAGGTGTGGTCGTTTGCCAACGCATTTGCCCTGTTGCTGATGGGGCTGTTCTCGCCCTTCGCGGGCAATCTGGCGGATCGTTTTGGAACCGCACGCACCGTTGCGGGCGGCGGAGTGCTGTACGTCATCGGCATGTTCATGACTGCTGCAGCAAGCGAGCAAGTGATGCTCACGCTCGGCAACGCGCTGGTCGGCATCGGCATGTCCGGGGCCGGGCTTGGCCCTATCCTGGGAGCAATCGGTCGCCAGACGCCGGCCGCGTGGCGATCGACCGCACTCGGCATCGTCACTGCGGGCGGCTCGTTCGGCCAGTTCGCCATCGTCCCTTTTGCGTCGGTCCTGCAAAACCGGCTGGACAATTGGCATTCGACCATGTTCGTGCTTGGCGTCGTTTCGCTGATCATGATCCCCCTCGCATTCGGGCTGCGCGAGAATCGCCCGGTCGCCACACCGGCCGCTGGCGCAGTGCGGATCCAGAGCGCCGGAGATGCGCTGCAGGAGGCCTTTCAAACCCAGGGCTTTTTGCTGCTCACAGTCGGCTTCTTTGTCTGCGGCTTTCACGTGGCATTCATCGGGCTTCACCTTCCGTCCTACATTTCCGACCACGCGGTGAGCCTGTCGCTGTTGGGGCGCCCGGTTTCCGCCGTCGAGCTCGGTGGCTGGGCGATCGGACTCGTCGGTCTGTTCAATATCGCCGGCTCGCTCCTGTGGGGATGGCTGGGCGGGCGGCATCCGCGCAAGGACATGCTGGCACTGCTCTATGCTCTGCGCGCTCTCGTCTTCGTGCTGTTTCTGGCACTGCCGCTGTCTTGGATGTCCGTGCTTGCGTTTGCGGGGTCGCTGGGGTTTCTGTGGCTCGGAACCGTTCCGCTCACCAGCGGACTGGTCGGCTACATGTTCGGGCCGGTGCACGTATCCATGCTCTGGGGCATCGTCTTCTTCAGCCACCAGCTCGGCAGCTTCCTCGGCGGCTGGGGCGCCGGTAGGCTCTACGACATTCAAGGCAATTACGACGTGATGTGGTGGATAGCGGTCGGCCTTGGCGTATTCGCCGCCATCGTTCACTGGCTCATTCGCGAGCGGCCGGTTCCTCGGCTCGTACCGGCAGTCGCGACATCATGACCGACGTTCACCCGGACGCCATGGTAGCGGATCGTCGCACCGCGTCGGCGCGGCGGCCGGGGCTGCGCACAGCACGCATGTGGCTCATCGGAATAGCGGGGGCATTGGCGCTTGTGGTCTGCACCATTGCGTTCCTGCTGTGGGGCATCTATGGCCCCGCATTTCTGCTCGATTTAATAGCAGCGTACTGCGGCTGAGACCGCCAGCCCTCGCGCCGTCGGGGGGCCCGGCCGCGACACCACCGGATCCTCGAGGCGCCGGGAAACCGCCGAAAAAAATTTACTCTACGGTCGAATTCTCGCTCCTGCGAACGTCATTGGGTTGCCGGAGCAAAAATGCCCGGGCACAACAGGCAAAGGAGCTCACCATGAAATACCTGCTGCTGATCTATACAAACGAAGACCAGATGCAGAAGAGCGAGCGCGCGGTCGTCGAGCAGACCATGGCCGCTTATGGCGCCTACACCGAGGCCATGAAGAAGGCGGGCGTGCTGATCGACGGAGATCGTCTCAAACCGACGGGGTCGGCGAGCACGGTGCGGGTCGCCGATGGCAAGACCAAGGTGCTCGACGGACCCTACGCCGAGACCAAGGAGCAACTCGGGGGCTACTACATGATCGACGTCCCTGATCTCGATGCCGCCATTTCCTGGGCTGCGCGGTGTCCGGGAGCCAGTCACGGCACGATCGAGGTTCGTCCGATCTGGGCAATGTAGGCTTTGCTGCGATGGAAGGACGAGACGAGCAGGCCCGAAAATCCGCCGAGGCGGTAACGCGCCGAAGCTACGGCAAGCTGGTCGCCTTCCTGGCAGCGCGCACGCGGGACGTTGCAGGGGCGGAGGACGCTTTGTCCGACGCCCTTGCAGCCGCGCTTGCGGACTGGCCGTCCAGCGGCATTCCTGAGAGTCCCGAAGCTTGGTTGGTCGCGGTAGCGCGCCGCAAGCTGATCGACGCCGGCAGGCGCCAGCGCTCAAGGGTGGAAGCTGCTGACCACCTTCGGCTCCTGGCCGAAGAGCTGGAGGACATGGCAGCGAGCCGAAGGCAGATTCCCGATGATCGCCTGTCCCTCATGTTCGCTTGCGCTCATCCGGCCATTGATCCAGCGGTCCGCGCGCCCCTTATCCTTCAGACGATCCTTGGTTTCGATGCTGCAACAATCGCTTCGGCCTTCCTGCTCTCGCCGTCGGCAATGGCGCAACGGCTGGTGCGCGCAAAGGTCAAGATCCATGACGCCGGCGTCCCCTTCAGCATTCCCGAGCCAGGCAATCTGCGCGATCGCCTCGAGGCCGTGCTCGATGCCATCTACACCGCATTTTCCGAGGGTTGGTCGGATCCCGCGGGTACCGAGATCCGCCGCCGCGATCTTGGCGAGGAAGGGATCTGGCTCGGCCGGCTTGTCGGCTCGCTGCTGCCCGACGAACCGGAGGGCTTGGGGCTGCTCGCGCTGATGCTCTACGCCGAAGCCCGCCGACCGGCGCGGCGAAACACGCATGGCCAGTACGTGCCCCTTGCCGAGCAGGATCCAAGCTTGTGGAGCTCCGAGCTGATCGAGGAGGCGGAAGCGCTGCTGCAGCGCGCCAGCGGCATGGGGGCAACCGGACGATATCAGCTGGAAGCGGCGGTGCAGTCGGCGCATGTGGTGCGTCGCCTCACCGGCCGAGCCGACTGGACCGCGATCGAGCGGATCTACGACGCGCTGCTCGCGTTGACCGGCTCACCCGTGGTCGCAATCAATCGCGCCATCGCGGTCGCCGAGACCAGTGGTGCCGCGGCCGGCCTTGCCGCGCTCGCGAGCTGGGAAACCGATGCGCGGCTCGCGCAGTATCAGCCCTATTGGGCCGCTCGCGCCGGATTGTTGGCGCGGCTGGGCAATGTCGATGCGGCGGAGCAAGCCTATCAAATGGCCATCGGCCTTGAAGCCGATCCGGCCGTGCGCCATTTTCTGCAGCAACGCCGCGGCGAGCTGCGGGCTGAAACGATTCAGGGTGCAGAATTAACGCGCAGACGAGACCTGCGCCGCCGCAGGCGACGTTCCGTGCGAGCCCAAGGAGGGTAGGGCCGAGGCGAGGAATTCGCCATCAGCGCGCGTCTCCCGCCTCGATAGCCCAGCGGCTCTCGAAAAAGCAGAAGACGGGTCGGGGGTATTGGCTGCGCCAAGCGACCGGTCATGCTAATACCTTTTATGGCGCGCTTTTCGCCGGCGTTTTTAACGGCAGAAGCGCCGGAGACCACGCCGCGGCCGCCCTCCCGCTATTGCGCCGGACGGGGCAGGTCGTTTCCACTCAGTAGAACGAGGAGCCAACGGGCACATGTCACGTGTTTGGAGTTGCAATGAGTGGGACCAACTGGAAGAAGTCATCCTGGGAAATCCGTTGAACGCGCGTTTTCCCACCGCAGATCGAAGCGCCCAATTGGCAGAATTTTCAAACCGTTCACTCGCCGAGATTCCACGCGGCCCGTTTCCGCAACGGGTTATCGAGGAGACGGAAGAGGATTTGAATGAATTCGCGCGCCTCCTGCAGGACTTGGGCATTACCGTTAGACGCCCGGAGACTTGGCCGCATGACGCGAAATTTTCCACCATCCATTGGGAAGCTCAGGGGTACTATAATTACTGTCCCCGCGACATCTTGCTCGTCATTGCTGACCAAATCATCGAGACGCCCAACGTCATCCGCAGCCGCGCCCAGGAAACATTCAGCTATCGCAGGCTGCTGATGGATTATATGAAGTCGGGAGCCAGGTGGTACAGCGCCCCCAAGCCCATGCTTCTGGACTCGCTGTTCGAAGCTGACCTGAAAAAGCCTACCCCGCGCAATGAGGAACCAGCCTTTGATGCAGCCAATATTCTACGCTTTGGTCGGGACTTGATCTACATGGTCAGCGCAACCGGCAACGAATTGGGTGGGCATTGGTTGCAGTCGGTTTTGGGCGACGGATTTCGAGTGCATTTTTTCAAAGATGTTTATTATGGCAGCCATATCGACTCGACACTCGTCGCCCTGCGTCCTGGACTGATTCTCTGCAACCCTTCTCGTGTCAACGATGATACCCTGCCCGAAATCCTGAAGCAGTGGGAAGTCATTTATAGTCCGCCGATGGAAAAGACGCATAGATATGATGCCGAGTATCTGTCCAAAAGCATTGGCAGTGACTGGATCGACATGAATGCATTCAGCATCAGTCCAAAGCTGACCGTGGTCGACCACAATCAGACAGGTCTCATGAGACTCTTGGAAAAGCATGGTATTGATGTAATTCCCCTGAAATTGCGGCACTCCAAGATGATGGGAGGGGGACCCCATTGCGTTACGCTGGATATCCGCCGAGCCGGAACGCTTGAGCGCTATTTCGACTGAGGGACGGGGATCGTGATGCTGGCGGCTGACAGGTCGTCCAATCGAGACCGGTACCGGACGTCTTTGAAAGCCCACGCGTCTCCAGTTTCGACATGTGAGGACAAGCATTGGCATCAATTTATGCGATAATTGCTTTCGCCATTTTTTTCCTGTTGCTGACGTTCGTGGCCTGGAGGCGGTATGTTTGGCGGGCGGAGGTGGCGCCGGAGAACCAGCCGCAAACCTGCCCCTACAGCTTGGCGGATGTCTTTGGCCCCGACCACCTCGTGAACGTACCGCATCAGAAAGGAGCGCGGTGGCTCACGGAGATCTTCAGCCGCTCCGCCGAGACGTTTCCCCACCTCACGGCGTTGCAGATTCCGTGCACTGGAGAGTCGCTGAGCTTTGCCGAGCTCGACGCGCGTGCGGAAAGAGTAGCCGCCGCCCTCTCGCCCTTTCTCACCGGTCCCGACCAGGTCGTGGCGGTGGCGATGTCGCAGGACAACTGGCAAATCGTGGCCTCTCATCTCGGGGTCCTGAAGGCTGGCGGCACGGTGCTCTTTCTCGACACCACTTTGCCGGATGCTTTGGTTACCCACATGCTCAACGATGCACAGCCAGTCGTCGTCCTCACGCGCGGTCAGCAACATTTCCGGAACTTGCCCACGCTCGATGTCAAGGCGTTGCCAGAGAGCACCGCCCCAAGAAGAACGCCGACTTGGCTGGACGACCCGACCCAGCGCCTTGCGACCATCTTTTACACTAGCGGAACCACCGGGATGCCGAAGGGTGTGGAGTGTCCGCACGCAGGCTACGTGAACTTGGCCATGAGCTACGCCGATTACTTCGACCTTATTCCGGGCATGGATGCGACCTCGCTCACGTCCTCGCTGGGCTACGACGGCAGCATCTCCGAGATGTACAGCGCGTGGGTGTCGGGCTGCGCCGTGGTCATGCTGACCAAAGATCAGCTCCGCTCCGGTCCGGATCTCATCCCCGTGCTGCGCGAAGGAGAAGTCACCGTGCTGTTCTGTCCGCCGGTGCTGCTGACCACTCTTACCGCAAGCCCCGAGATGGATCTCCCCTATCCGCTCTGCCGCTACATCGTTCCGGCAGGCGAGGCCTTCCCCAGCGCGCTGGTGGAGCCGTGGACCCGCGGCAGGCGGCAGATCATCAACACCTACGGTCCGACCGAGGCGAGCACCGATACCAGCCGCCAGAGTTTGCGGCCGGGGGAGCCCATCACCGTCGGCGCGCCATTCCCCAATGTCACTTACGTGATCCTCGAGGTCGATGAGCTCCGCCCGCTGCCGCACGGGGAGGTTGGAGAGCTCTGCATCGGCGGGGTGCACGTTGCCCGCGGCTACCGCAACTTGCCGGAGCAAACCGCCGACAAGTTCATCATTCACCCGATGTTCGGTCGCCTCTACCGCACCGGGGACAAATGCAAGATTGATATCCAAACCCAGCGCGTGCACTTCCTCGGCCGAATCGACGCGCAGCTCAAAGTGCGCGGGCAGCGGGTCGAGGTACAGGCGGTTGAGGACATCCTGCAGAGCCAGTTCGATGAGATCGAAGCCGCCGTTTTGGACTACCAGAACGACATGCTCCTCGCCTTTGTCGCCGCGCCTTCAGTCTGCGAAGGCGACATACCGGTGGTCGCTCCTGCGCCGGCGGAATGGGCTGCCCGGGTGATGGCGACGCTCGCCAAACAGCTTCCAGCACCCTCGGTTCCGACGAAAATCCTCCTCGTAGAAAAATTTGTGATGAAACCCGTTTCCGGGAAGATCGACCGGGCGCGCTTGCCAAAACTGTCCGACGTGCTGAGGAACACCGAGCCGGAGGCGGCGGGCACGCCGGCCGGCGCGCGGAAGAGAACAGGAGAGGCAGTCAATCCGGAGGACGACGATGCGGGAATGACCCGTCGGTGTCAGGAAGTGCTGGCGATCTGCAGTGCGGTGTTCGAGATACCACTAGGATTGGACGATGGGTTCGTGGAGGCTGGCGGCCACTCCATTCTCATTGCGCGCTTGGCCCACCAACTGCAGACCGGAGGATGGGTGGTCCCGGTCCGCGCATTGCTCACTGATTGCAATACTGCACGGAAAGTGGCGAGCCGGCCGCGAGCGCTCCAGCAGCCACCCATCGCTGCTACGAGCCCGGTGAAACGTCAGGAGGACACCGCCCAGCACGATCAAGCCGCCACGGAGGTGCTCTCGATCGAATACTTCACCACGCTGCAGATCCTGTTCGCGATGCTCCTGTATTCGCCTGCCCTGCTAGGCTTGGTTATTGGATTGAGCTCCGTTGAAGTCGGGACGCTGTTCGCGACTGCCAGCCTATGGGAATTCATCGCTGCAGGGTTTGTCCTCTACCTGGTGGGCCTCCTCACGCCCTTCGCCACCCTGCTCTGGGTCATGTTGATAAAATTCTTCCTGGGCGGTGCCATCTACAAGAACAAAGTTATCCTGGGCGTGTACCCGAAGTGGAGCAAGATGCACCTGCGAATCTGGTGCATTGGACGGCTGGAGAGCATGGTGCTTGTCCCGCTGCGCCTCATGTATCGCAGCGCGCCGCTCATGGCCTTCGTTTTACGCCAGCTCGGCGCGAGCGTCGGCAGGAACCTGCAGTGCGCACAGGATGCCCAGCTGTCCGGGCCGATCGACCTGATCTCCATCGGCGATGATGTCGCCATCCAGACCGGCGCCTATATCCAAACGACGAGATGGTCGGGACAGCAGCTGCAGGTCGGTCAGGTTCTCCTGGAGAGCGGCTGCAAGATCGGGATGCGAGCCGGCATCGGCAACAATGTGACCGTGGGCCGGGGCAGCTGGATCACCCCTTTCACCCCCATTCTCGACAATGTCGGTCCACAGGAGATGTGGGAAGGCGCTCCCGCGCGGTTGAGCGGCCGCTGCACGGAGCTCAAGCGCACAGCTAAAGCCTGCCAGCACGCGGCTCCGATATGGTTGCTGGAAACCGCGAACATCCTTATACAGATCGTCATAGCGTTTTGGATATATGTGGTCCCCACTGCCGCGATCCTGTGGTTCGCCACAGGCCTCTTACCCGCGGGAGACGCTGATCTTTCTGCTGAATATTTCAAGGCGACGCCGCTCCTCGAGATCATCTGGCACCTCAGCCTCTACGCCTTCATCGTCACCGGGCTCACCGTCATCGTCACCTCTTTGCTGGGCTGTCTCTTTGTCCGCAGCACGGCCGCCTCGCCCGGGATGCACCCCTCCCGCGGGCTCGGAGGTGCTCTCCTCCTGTACAGAGTGTACCTGATGAACCGGATTCAGCGGCAGTGGACCTGGACGATTACGGGCCAATACCTGCGCGCGCTCGCCGGCATGCGCTTCCCGCGCTCGGGTGCGTCGGAGTGCGACCTCATGTTCAACCTCGTCCCGGAGCTTGCCACGGCGGACGCCCAGGTGTTCTGGTCCAATGGCTGTTTCACCAACATGCTCGACTACGGCGCCGAGCACTGCAAGCTGCGCCAGCTCGACATGCCTGCAAAGTTCTTCAGCGGCAACAACTGCGTGGCGGAGTACGGGCATTTCCCGACCACCTTCACATTGGGCGTCTCTACTCCCGCCAGCGACATCCAGTTCCGACGCCAGATGTGGTCGCGGCCTAGTCAGCCCGTCACGGTCGCCGGAAACCCGCCGGTGAAATTCGCGAGCGCCCCGGCTCCAGGGGCGAATGAACCCGGTAGAGTGCCGGGCTTTCCCCTTTTCCTGACCCGCATTGTCCTTTTTGACCTCTTCGGCATCAGTATCCTGCCCATCACCGAGGGTCTGATCTTCACGCTAATCTACATCTGTGCGTTGCGATTCGGCGGCGAATACCCCGTTGCCGCCGCAGTCATTCCTTTGGCGCTTACAGAAGCCACACTGGTTTTGCTCTGCGTCGCGATCAAGAGGTCCCTCGTCGGCAGCAAATGGGGATCGAACGATTCGGCGCCGTTCTGGTCGTGGCGGCACTTCGCCTATTTCTTCGCGCAGGACTGCTTCTTCGTCTGGTGCAGAGGATCTCTTGGCTTTTGCGCCGGGACGGTCCTGTCGAATTCCATCCTGCGCCGGATGGGATGTCGGATAGGGCGACGAACAATCGTGATGCAGCCGATGCAGTGCTCCGATTGGAATGCTGTGAGCTTTGGCGATGACTGTGTTCTTGATGGCTTCCTGCAATTTCACAGCTTCGAGGACATGGTGCTCAAGGTGAAGCGCACCCGGATCGAGGACGGCTGCGCGCTGGCCAGCGGCGCAACGGTGATGGGCGGCGCGGTCATCGAGCGGGACACGACGCTCTTGCCGTTGTCTCTGGTGCTCAAGGAGATGCGCCTGGTCACGGCTACCTACGAAGGCAGCCCCGCGCAACCGGTGCGCGTCACCGGATCGAGCGCGGGGATGCACGTCGGCACGCGTTCGAAGAGCATGCCCCATGCGGTTGATAACACCGACTGGCTCAAAACCGTCGCGATCGTCTTGGTCTTGGTGGACCATTTCGGCCACTTCTTCATGGAGAGCGACCGCTGGTGGGCGGTTTTCGGGCGCTTTGCAGCTCCCCTCTTCTTCTTTCTGTTGGGTTATGCCCAGAAGCGGACCGTCCCACGCCACTGGATCTGGCTCGGCATCATGCTCACCCTGCTGGAGAGCTGGAACGCCGACTGGACCTGGGTGGCCCCAAACATTCTTTTGAGTCTTGCGCTCATCCGCCTGGCGCGTCCGCATGTCGAAGTCCTGCTGCAACGCTACGGCTGGACCGCCTTTTCACTCCTCATCTGCGCTCTTGTCGCGGTGCTCGCGCCGGCGGGGGCGATTGTAGATTACGGGGCGGAGGGGTGGTTGTGGGCACTGTTTGGTTTGTGCCAGCGCCGATACGTGGATGGCAGATCAGCCCGCAACCTGGGCGGCGGAGCTCAATCCTCCTCACGACCCGCGTGCGCCATCGCAGGGAACCCCGCCGCCCTGATGCGGCTGGCGGCCTGCTTTGTCGCCGCCGTGATCTACGTCTGGCAGGAACAGAAGGAGTTCTCCTTCCCTCAAATCCATCTGGCCGTCGTTGTTCTGGGCGTCGTTGTTCTGTGCATCAGCCTGTGTCTATTTCTACGCGGTCCAAGCCGCATCCAACCGCCAGACAGCATCGCCGGCGTGCTGCGCTTCATCGGCCGGCACACCCTGGAGATTTACGCAATCCAGCTTGCCGGCTCCGAGCTCCTCATAAAATTGCTGCCCGACATCGCGCCCTGATTCAGGGTTGCCGCTCGGCATCATTGGGGGGCGTTGGCATGTAGGGGCGGGTTTCAAACCCGCCCCTACGCCACGAGAGACCGGAAACCGCCAGGCCGAGATTAACAGTGCCATGAATTCTCAAGACCCTGAAACGAATTTTGAATTCTTGTGGAACACATTCCACAATCGATACCCGTTTTTCGAATTGAGGAAAGTCGACTGGAATAAGCAGTATGACATCTACCGCCCAAAGGTCACGAGCAAGACCAGCGATTCAGAGCTCTTCCAGCTCTTCTGCGAGATGCTGCGACCCTTGAATGACGGCCATATCGAGCTCAAGGGCAAAGTACGAGGGGAGCGCAAGGCACGATGCTTCTGCCCAGAGAAGAAGCCGAGATTTCATCAGGAATTCACAACACGAGAGATCAGGCAGCTGTTCAAGACGACCGGGAAGACTCTCGTCACCCACGGCTTCGGAAAACCCGTAAAGACCGAGGCCTGGATGCTTCGCTACTGCCGATCCCAGGAATTCGGCTACATTCGGATCCTGGAACTGGAAGGTATCGGAAAACGGCGACTGAGCGCTGCTCTGGACAGGATTGCTCGAGACTTCGGGAGCTTGCGCGGCATCATCGTTGATATCCGCGACAACCCCGGCGGAGAGGACAGTATTGCGATTTCAATCGCCAACCGCTTTTGCGACCGCAGAAGAGTGGCCTTTCGCAGGAAGACGAAAATTGGCCCCGGCACAAACGATTTTACGCCCCTGAAGACGTGGCACCTCGAACCGCAAGGAAATGTACAGTTTACCGGGCCGATCGCACTCTTGACCTGTGATTCCGTGTTCAGCGGCGGAGAAGCGTTCGCGCTCGCGATGAAGCAGCTGCCTCATGTCACGATCATAGGCGATCACACCAACGGCATATTTTCGTATCAGCTCGAGAAGAAGCTCCCCAATGGCTGGGAGCTCTGCTTGTCATACCAGGTATACCTTTCCGCGGACATGGTGTGCTACGAAGGCAAAGGCGTGCCGGTCGACATCAAGCTCCTGAACAAAAATGTCGATATTGAAAATGCGATCGATCCGTTGATTGGCCGCGCCCTTAGAGTGTTGAAGCCAAGAGCGCGGAAGCGATGAGCTTCTGAGGGGCGCGCCTTTGCCCACCTCACGGGTCTGAACGCTGTCAGCCTATGTTGATCAAGCTCCTGGCGACACTCCTCAGCTGTGCTCGAAGTATCTCGGGATCGACAGCGTCAGCCGCCATCATTGCCTTTACAATAGGATCAGACAAAATCTCTCGAACGGTTGGTTCCGTATGATGCGGACCTGGTTTATCCGCTCCACATGATCCGATCGACGACATGCTCATCTCCATTCTGATCGCCCCGAAGGGGTCCTTTTAATCCAACTCACGCAGCCGCCACTGCGGCAGCGACCTCGCGCGCCTGCGCGGCGGCGCGCGCGACTGCCTGCTCGGCAGCGTCCGGACCAAGCGCCGTGCCCTCCACGCGGATCACCTCAACATCGGTCATTCCGAGAAAACCGAGCATGCTGCACAGCCACGGCACCTGGAAATCAAACGCTGCGTTTTCCCCGGAGTACACGCCTCCGCTCGCGCTTACGATAATGACGCGTTTGCCGGTCATGAGGCCCTGCGGACCCTTCTCGCTGTAGCGGAATGTACGGCCAGCGCGCGAGATGTAATCGAACCAGGTCTTCAGTGTTGAGGACACGCTGAAATTGATCATGGGGGCGGCGATGACGACAATATCGGCGGCAGTGAGCTCGTCAATCAATTCATCCGATCGCGCCAGGATGGCCAGTTGCCGCGGCGTTTCCGCTCCCGTTTGCCCTCTCGTTGCCGTGACAAAATCAGCGTCAATGTGCTGGAGTGGCGCCTGGGCCAGATCGCGAACCATTACCAATGCGTCAGGGTCGCTGTTGCGAAGGTCGCTTACGACCTTCTCAGCAATCCTGCTCGAGTAGGATGCGCTGCCGCGCGGGCTGCTGGCGACGAGAAGGATGTCGGCCATGGTTTGCTCCTGTGATGTGATGCGGGTTGGTCAGACACTGGCATCGCCGGCGATGTCTAGCGAGACGCGTTGGCTGGAAAAGTCGCGCGCGACGCGCTCGCCGGCCAGCGCGTTGGAGGCGAGCGTGCCTGCCATCAGGTTCAGCCACTGCTTGGGACCGATGGCTTCGATCTGCTGGAACACCAAACCAAGTCCGCCGGTTTGGCCGTTGCCGAGTGCCACCGCGACGAGCCCGAGCAGAAGCCGCAGGGCAAAGAGTGTTTTGCATTTCATCGTTAGCTTCCTTTTCCGGTCAGGCCCCGCGACGCGTCCGGTTGGAGAGGGAGTGGACATTGGTCGGGGGTTGTGGTACTGACCGGTAACACCGATATAGGTACTGACCGGTAACACCTATGTCAAGAGAAAATGTCATGGCAATCGCAACAAAAACTCTAAATGCCGGAAAACATGAAGGAATTCCGCCGCGAGAGCGCATCCTGGCGACCGCGGTAGAGCTGTTTTACCGCCACGGGATCAGGGCCGTCGGGGTGGACTCGATCGCCGAAGCCGCCGGAACCAATAAGATGACCCTCTACCGGCACTTCGCGTCCAAAGACGAGCTGGTGGCGGAATACCTGCGCCGTTTGGCGGAGAAGGCGAGCTTGATATGGCATCGGCTGGCATCCCAATATCCCGGGGATGCACGCGCCCAGCTGCGTGGCTGGCTCAAGGAGATGGCGGCTCATGTCGAGAGCGGCAACGAGCGCGGATGCGCCCTCTCAAACGCCGCGGTGGAGCTGCCGGAGAAGGATCATCCGGCGCGCCGGGTGATCGAATCCTTCAAGACCGCGCAGCGCCAGCGCATCATCGAGCTGTGCTCCGCCGCCGAGCTGTCCGATCCTGAGATGCTGGCCGACGAGCTGTTCCTGTTGCTCGAGGGCGCGCGCGTGACCGCACAGAGCATCGGTCGCGACGGCCTGGGCGACCGGCTGGTGCGGATGGGCGAGGCAATGATCGCCGCTCACGTGAAGTGAGCCGCGCGAGGCAGGCACCCACCACGCCGCCGAGCAGCGTGACAAACTCACGCCGTTTCACGTCATCCAACTGCATTTACCGCTTTTTCGCCGGTCGCTGCCGCAGACGTTCCGCGGTGATGTACAGCAGCGGAATGATGAAGATGCCGAACACCGAGGCAGCAATCATGCCGCCGAACACCGGCGTTCCCACGGCGTGACGGGTGATCGCCCCGGCACCTTTCGCAACGACAAGCGGAAATAGTCCGAAGATGAAGGCGAAGCTCGTCATCATGACCGGACGGAATCTCAGCCTCGCACCTTCTATAGCGGCGGTGTTGATGTCTTTGCCAAGCTCGCGCTGCTCGACCGCAAACGCAACGATCAGGATGCCGTTCTTCGCCGCAAGCGCAACCAGCACCACGAGGCCGATCTGCGCATAGACGTCGAAGCTCAGGCGCGCCAGCATGATCGCAACGATCGCGCCGAGAATGGCGACGCTGACCGACAATAGGACGGGCACCGGAATATTCCAGCTTTCATAAAGTGCAACAAGAAAGAGGTAGGCGAACAGGACTGCCACTCCGAGCACGATCCCGGTGCGTCCGCTGGCCGCTTTCTCCTGCAGCGCGGTGCCGGTCCATTCGAAGCTGTAGCCGGGCGGCAGGGTGGCAGCGGAAGTACGCTCCATCGCGGCGAGCGCCTGGCCTGAGCTGAAGCCGGGCTTGGCCGCGCCATTCACAATGGCCCCGCGGAATCCGTTGTAGCGCACGATCGTCTGCGGCCCTTGCACCAGCTTCGCCTCGGCCAACGCCCGGATCGGAACCATGCCGCCCTGCTCGTTGCGCACGTAGATCTGGTAGATGTCGTCGAGATTGTCGCGAAACTGCGTCTCGGCCTGGATGTTGACCTGCCACGTGCGACCAAACACGTTGAAATCGTTGACGTAGTAGCTCCCCAGCGTCGACTGCAGGGCGTTGAAGATGTCGGTGATCTTGACCCCGAGCACCTGCGCCTTGTCGCGATCGATATCGAGATAGATCTGCGGCGTATCGGCGGCGTATGTGCTGTAGACGCCGGCGAGCTCGGGCTCCCCGTTTGCCGCCACCAGCAGCCCGCGCAGCGCGGCCGCTATGTCCGAAGCCGATTGGCCCTGCAGCGCCTCCAGCGCATACTGGAAGCCGCCGGTGCTTCCGAGGCCGAGAATGGGGGGCAGGTTGAACGGGAATGCAATCGCGCCCGGGATCGCCGCCATCGCCGGCCGCAGGCGCGCAATGATCGCTCCGACGTTTTGCGCCGGATCCTTGCGCATCTCATAAGGCTTGAGCCGGATGACAAAGAAGGCCTGGTTTGCTGATGCCACATAGTCGATGAAATTGAACCCCACCACCGAGAGTACCCCTTCCACGCCCGGGACCGGCCTCACGATACCCTCAACCTGCTTGACCACCGTTTCGGTCCGGTTGAGGGAAACGCCTTCGGGAAGCCGCAGAGTGGCGAAGATCGCGCCCTGGTCCTCGTCCGGCAGGAAGCTCTGCGGCGTCCTGCCAAACAGCCACGCTGATGCCGCCAAGGTCCCTGCTACGACGATGACTCCGATAATCGCCGCGCGTGCAAGCCGGCGCACGACCGCGACGTAGCCGTCGCGCGCGCGGTCGATCGCGCCAAGAACGTAGCGCATGGGACCGCTGCTCTTTTGGCCGTGCTCGAGCAGCACTGCGCACAGTGCCGGGCTCAGACTCAGCGCGTTGAGGGCGGAGATCAGCATCGACACCGACACGGCAACCGCGAACTGGCGGAACAGCTGTCCGCTGATCCCGGGGATGAAGGCCACCGGCACGAACACGGAGAGGAGGACGCACGTGATGGCAAGGATCGGCCCGGTGATTTCCGCCATCGCCTTCTTGCAAGCCTCGCGCACAGGCAGCTCGGGGTTTTCCTCCAGCACCCGCTCGACATTCTCGACGACGACGATGGCGTCGTCGACCACGATGCCGATGGCGAGCACCAGCGCGAGCAGGGAAACGGTATTGGCCGAATAGCCGATGAGCAGCATGACGGCGAAGGTACCGACGATCGATACCGGGACGGCAATGAGAGGGATCAACGTCGTTCGCCACCTGCCGAGGAACAGGAACACGACCACGGCCACAAGGATAACAGCCACGACCAGCGTGCGAATGACCTCATTGATCGTCGCCGTGACGAAGACCGTAGCATCCCAGAACACCGTATAAGCGAGATCGGCTGGGAACCGCGTGGCGAGCGAGCTCAGCGTAGCGCGGACCTGGCGCGCCACGTCGACGGCATTGGAGCCTGGAGTCTGATAAATGCCGAGCGCCGCCGCCGGCGCGCCGTTGAAGCGGCTGTAACGGTCCTGCGATTTGGCGCTCATCTCTACCCGGGCAACATCCTTGATCCGGACCACCGAGCCGTCGGGATTGGCGCGCAGGACGATCGCAGCGAACTCCTCCGGCCGCGTCAGTCGGCCCGTCGTCTTGATGTTGATCTGGACCTGCTGCTCGCTCGTGATCGGCGCCGCCCCGACCCGACCCAGCGCTGCCTGGATGTTCTGGCTCTGCACCGCGGCGATCACGTCGTTCGGCGTCAAGTTGAGCTCGGTCAGACGGTCGGGGTCGAGCCAGATGCGCAGCGAATAGTCGAGCGGTCCGAACAGCGTAACCTGGCCGACGCCCTTGAGCCTCGCCAGCGGGTCGATCAGGTTGATGGTCGCGTAGTTGCTCAGATAGATGGGGTCATAGGTGTTATTCGGGGAATACAGGTTTATGACCTGGAGCAGGGCGGCGGATTTCTTCCGGATGGTCAGGCCGGAGCGCGATACCTCCTGCGGCAGCTGCGGGACGGCGAGACTCGCGCGGTTCTGTACGTTGACGGTGTTGATGTCGGGATCGGTGCCGATCGCGAAAGTCACTGTGAGGATATAGCTGCCGTCGGCCGCGCTGGCGGACTGGTAATAGAGCGCATTGTCGATGCCGTTGACTTGCTGCTCGATCGGCTGCGCGACGGTCGTTTCCACCACTTCGGCGTCGGCACCGGGATAGGTGGCATTGAGCGTTACCTGCGGCGGCACGATATCGGGAAACTGTGCGATCGGGATCGCAGTAATGGCGATTATTCCGGCAAGGGTGATGACGATGGCGACGACGAAGGCAAGCCGCGGCCGGTCGATGAAGATGCCGGAGAACATCTGCTTTCAGTTTTGCGCGACGACGTTCGTTGACACCACTTGACCGGGCCGCACCTTCTGGACGCCCTCAACAATGACCAGCTCACCCTCCTTGAGGCCGTCGGTTACGACAACATCCCTGCCCTGCTCGGCGCCTGTTGTAATCCGACGCTGCTCCACCTTCTTGTCGGCCCCGACCACCAGGACGTAACTGCCGGCCTGATCGAGCAGCACGGCGGCTTGCGGTACTGTGAGCGCCCGCCGCGGTGCGCCCCGTTCCACGGTGACGCCGACAACTCCGCCGGCGATCAGGAGACCATCCGGGTTCGGAACCCGCGCACGTACCGCGACCGTATCGGTCGTGGGATCGACCTGGACATCGAGCAGGTTGGTGACCCCCGGATGCGGGTAGACGCTGCCGTTGGGCAGCTTGATATGAATGGTCACATGCGGGTTCTTGTCGGGCGATTGCGCTACCCTTTGCCTGTAGGCAATGACATTGCGCTGGCTGACCTGAAAGATGACGTAGATGGGATCCTGACTCACAATGGTCGCGAGCTTTCCCGAGGACGGCTGCACCAGGTTGCCCTCCGTAAACGTCGCAAGCCCGATTCGCCCATCGATCGGTGAGCGGATCTCGGTATAGCCCAGGTTGATCTCCGCCTGATCGAGCAGCGCCTGTGCCTCCAGCACGCCCGCCTCTGCGGCGGCCTCATCGGCGGCGCGCTGGTCAAGGGTCGATTGGGGGATATTCTGGTTGCGCACAAGCTCCTTGCCGCGCTCGAGCTGGAGCTTCGCATTGACTTCGGTCGCCTTCGCCTTTGCGAGGTTGGCGCGCTGCTGGTCGACGGCTGCCTTGTAGGTCGCCTGCTCGATGCGAAACAGCAGGTCGCCCTTCTTCACGTTCTGGCCTTCGACGAAATTGCGTTCCTCGATGAAGCCCGGCACGCGCGCCACGACGTCCACCTTGTCGATTGCCGTAACCCTTCCGATGTAATCGCCGGTTTCCGTTATTTGACGGCTCGCCACCGGCGTCACCGACACGGCCGGTGGCGGAGGCGCGTTTTGGGCGAAGGCAATGCTGGAGAAAGCGGCGGATATCAACGCGGCAACGCCAATGCGTTTGCCGGGCAAGACAGTACGCTCAGGCATCAAGCTCGCTCCCGAATGCGGATTGATCGAACCATAATGCGGTGGGCTCACATAGAGGTATAACTATTATCGTGCAAGCTGCGTCGCAGAGCGCCGGTCCGGCGCCTGGCCCATCGCCGGCATCACGATGAAGTTACTCGCGGCTAGAGCGGGTTTCGCTGGTTTGGAATCATGGGCCGTCATGGCCGGGCTTGTCCCGGCCATCCACGCCTTGGCTGTTGCACGAAAGACGTGGATGCGCGGGCCAAGCCCGCGCATGACGTGGATACAAACGAGCGGAATCAGCTCTAGCGCTCGGACCGAGAACCGCGCTTGGGCGTCCGCTGCGACACTTCAGCTGTGGCAAAGGGCTGTTGCCTTCGATCTGGTGCTGATCGCAGCCGGGCAGAGAACCTGCGCAGCCTGGGCATGATGAAGGAGCCGATCAGAGAGAGCAGGATTATAACGAATGGGATGTATGCCGTCCAAAAAATCGCAAGCATGATCATGATGTTTTATTGTGCGACACGCCTCGTTGAGGCGGACCATGTTCGCCGCGGGAGAACATACCGACGCCCCGAGAGGCGTCGGTATCGGGATTGGGACACGAAAGCGTTTTACACTCCGAAATTTGCAACCTCAGTCGCCATTCGGGAGGAAGTATTCGCCGTCGTGCTGCTCCGCCTGGAGATTGGCGCTGCTCCCGCTGACCGCACCGAGGTCGGGGTTGCTCTGCGCCAGGGCGAAGTTCACGCTGCCCAGCAGCGACACTGCAAGGGCAATCATCGTCATGATCTTTCTCATCGTAGTCTCCTGTTGTTTGATCCGGCTCTGTCGGCCGCGTCTCCTGAGAGTTCAAGCGACATCAGGCATGTAGGCGTAAGGGCCGTTGCGGTTTGTCTGGGATTGCCATGGCTTGCGCAGGCCTGCTGCCGGCGCGACATACATTCGTGTTAGGCTATCATCCGCGTGGTCAAATACCAGATGCGGTCCGCGAATAGGCCACGTGGGCGGGCATGGCGCCCGCATGCTCCTTGACACCTCCTCAGAAGTGCTCGGCCTGATGCCTGCGTCTTCGGCTTTCCCGGGCAATTTCGGTAAAGCGTGTGGGTCGCTATGCCGCTAGAATACGATCTAGCGAGGCACGACATGCAGAACCGGCGCGGATGACATGGAAGTAAAATCGCGGCTACGGGTCATGCCCACCTCGCGCATGTTTCCCATCGTGGCGGCTGCTTTCGCGCTCGCGATTTTCGTCGTGGATACGGCGACCACGCTCGATATCGCAGTCGCGGTGCTGTACGTGATCGTCGTCTTGCTGTCCGCCAACTTTTTTTCGCGGCAAGGCGTATTGCTGGCGGCATCGGGATGCGCCGTCCTGACCGTAACCAGTTTCCTGATCTCGCACGGACTGACAGTGGGCACCCCTCTTGTGAGATGCCTCGTGAGCCTTTCAGCGCTTGGGGCGACCACTTTGCTGGTGTTGAAAAACCAGGCGGCCAACATGGCCCTGCGCGAGCAGGCCCGGCTGCTCGACCTCACCCACGACGCGATCTCTGTTCGCGATATGAACGACGTCATCAGCTATTGGAACCGTGGTGCTGAGGAGCTCTACGGATGGCGGAGCGACGAGGCGGTCGGCAAGGTTTTTCATCAGCTGGCTAGAACCGTGTTTCCCGTGCCTCGGGAAGAGATCAAGGCGGAGCTCATTAGCAGCGGACGATGGGAAGGGGATCTCGTTCATGCCAGGCGGGACGGCACCCGGGTTACCGTGTCCAGCCGCTGGTCCTTGCAACGGGACGAGCGAGGACGGCCGGTCGCGATCATGGGAACCAGCAACGACGTAACGGAACGCAATCGGGCGCAGGAGGCCTTGTACCGCGCACAGGTCGAGCTCGCTCATGTCGCGCGCGTCGTGACCCTGGGCGAGCTGACGGCATCAATTGCCCACGAGGTGAAGCAGCCGCTCGCCGGCATCGTCACGAACGGTTCGGCCTGCTTGCGATGGCTCGCGCGAGTCCCTCCGGAGCTGGACGAGGCGCGTTGCTCAGTTGAAAGCATGATCGACGATGCCATGCGCGCGAGCGAAGTCGTATTGGGACTTCGCGCACTGTCCAAGAAAACCGACCCAATGCGGGTGCTGCTCGACCTGACTGAGGTGGTCGAGGAGATTGTGCCGTTGGTTCGACGCGAGCTGCTTGACAACCGCGTAACCCTGAGGCTGGAGCTGGCGCGGGCATTGCCCCCGGTGCTTGGTGATCGGGTCCAGCTGAAGCAGGTGATCATGAACCTCCTGATCAACAGCATCCAGGCGATGGCGCCCGTCGAGGACCGACCGCGCGAGCTGCTGATCCGATCGCAATGTCATGGCACCGATCGGATGCTGGTAGAGGTGCAGGACTCCGGCATTGGCATCGATGAAAACAGCATGCAACGCCTGTTCAACGCTTTCTTCACCACCAAGCCCGACGGCATGGGGATGGGTTTGTCGATCTGCCGCTCGATCATCGAGTCCCACGGTGGACGGATATGGGCCTCCCGCAATAACGGACCCGGCGCCGCGTTTCACTTCACCCTCCCGGTGGCCGCCGAGACCGGATCGTGATAGCAAATGCGGGCGTCCCGGGCGCGGTCAACCGAAGCTGGGGGGTGCCCCGCTGCTCCGGGTAGCGGGTGTTCCTTGCTTCCCCACACCGCTTGACTTGCTCCACGGATCGATTCACTGCGTGATCTTGGCGGGCCCCACTCTCCCGGCGAGCGATGAAACAAGAGCCGCAATCACACCCCGTCGTCTTCGTCGTCGATGATGACGCTTCGATCCGCAACGCCCTTGCCAATCTGTTCCGGTCCGTGGGCTTGCAGACGGCGGTGTTCGGCTCGGGGTCCGAGTTGCTGCGCAGCAAGCTCCCCGATGTTCCGAGCTGTCTCGTGCTTGACATCCGGTTGCCCGGGATCAGCGGGTTGGACTTTCAAGCCGAGCTGTTGAAAGCGAATATTCACATCCCGATCATCTTCATGACCGGGCATGGCGATATCCCGATGAGCGTGCAGGCCATGAAGGCAGGAGCGGTCGATTTCCTGAGCAAGCCGTTTCGCGACCAGGATATGCTGGACGCAGTCGCCACCGCGATCGAGCGTGATCGAAAAAGACGGGAGAGCGAAAAGGCCGTTGAGGATCTGCGGCATCTCTTCGAGACCCTGACCACCCGCGAGCGGGAGGTGATGGGCCTCGTAACCGCCGGTTTGATGAACAAACAGATAGCCGCGGAGCTGGGAGTGAGCGAGATTACCGTGAAGATTCACCGCGGCCACACCATGAAAAAAATGGGCGCAAGGTCCTTGGCCGATCTCGTGCGAATGGCCGAGCTCCTAGGGATCAGGCGGGAAAAATCATAATCAGAGGCAAACCTAAGTATGATTTCCCGAGGTTGCCTCGTGCACCAATTTAATGCGGTGGGGAATCCTTCCCACGCAAGCCGCGCGCCGTTTGTCGCGTGCAGAGGATCGCCACTTTGTCTCAAGTACCATTAATCGCGATCGTCGAGGATGATGCATCGGTCCGAACCGCAACGCAGAGCCTGGTGCGGTCTCTTGGATTTACTGCTTGCACATTTGCGTGCGCCGAAGAGTTCATGCAGTCGCCCCGCCGGAATGATGCGTCCTGCGTTATCACTGACGTTCAAATGCCGGGCATGAGCGGCGTCGAGCTGCAAAGCCTGCTGATCTCAGAAGGCCGCCGCACGCCGATTATTTTTATTACCGCCTTTCACGATGAAGGCATTCGCGCACGCGCGATGAAGGCTGGAGCAATCTGCTTCCTGGGCAAACCGGTAGACGGGCAAACCTTGATCGAATGCGTTTATAAAGCCTTGAACCGGCGCAATTAGACGCTTCGCTGCGGCAGCGCGTCGCGCTAGGCGCTGACTTAAGCTCGAATCGAAATCTCTTGGTTGTCAGGCCCCGCTTTAAGCGGGGCATCCAGTAATCCCGGCGCGGCCGGGTGAGGCAACCGCGCCATTCCACTTTTCCTGATTACTGGATCGTCCGCATGCGCGGACGATGACGACCTGGAGCATGGTGGCCGATCTGAAGTTAACGCCTATGGGGTCGGGCCCGCGCATGACGCGGAGAGGATTGCTTCAATTCGCGCGAAATTCACCGGTAAACCTAAGTATAGGTCGATCAAACCAACATGGGGTTCCATCAACCTAACGTGCGATGGAGCACTGCGACTGCGTTGCCCTATATCTCGCGCAAGCACCGGGACCCGATACGGGTGGGGGGTGGCCATGAGCATCAAAGGTGAAAGCCATGTTGATGAATTCGCAGCCCGCCACCGTTGCACCTCTATTCGACGGGAATGCACCGGGCTTGCTCCACTTGATCTACGACGGGCGCAGCGCCGAGCAGGTCGAGCCAGCGGTGGAGATCTTTCCAGCCGATGCCGTGAAGCGGCGCGTTGCGACTTGGGACGGCATGGCAGCGGAAATCGTGCAGACGACAAAGCTTGAAAAGATCGAAGCTCGCGCGTGCGCTCCTCATCATCTGCTCATCCTCTATGAGCAGGCCGCACGCCGCGACGGCGAAACGGTCGTCGAGGGTCTGCCGCGATCAACCTTGCGAAACTGCAAAGGGAAGCTCGCTTTTGTGCCGGCCGGCCACGAATACTGCGAGCGGCAGGAGCCGCGCACCCTGGGCCGGGTGGTGTATTTCTATTTTGACCCCACCAAGATGCCCGAGCATCCGGATATGGGCTATGCGGGTACCGCGTTGAAGCCGCGGCTCTTCTTCGAGGATGCGGCGCTGTGGGAAACGGCGCTCAAGCTGGTGAAGCTGATCGATAGCGCCGGCCCTAACAATCGGCGCTATTTCGAAGCTCTCGGGATCGTGCTGGCGCACGAGCTGCTGCGCGTCATCACCGGCGGAGAACGGACCGAAGCTGCTCCCGCCCGCGGCGGTCTCGCCGGCTGGCAGCAGCGGACCGTCACCGCCTACATCGAGGAGCACCTTGCCGAGCAGATCCCGCTCGCGACCCTCGCCCAGCTTGTTCGCTTGAGCCCGTATTATTTCTGCCGAGCGTTCAAGCAATCCTTTGGCGTGCCGCCGCATCGTTATCACAATGCGCGGCGCATCGAGCAGGCCAAGCTGCTTTTGAGCGAGCACGCACCTTCCGTCACCGAAATCGGGTTGAGGCTCGGCTTTAGCGACACAAGCTCATTCAGCACGGCCTTTCGCAAGGCAATCGGGCAGACCCCGACTGCATATCATCGAAGCCTCAGCTAGGACCGGAGAAGTCTGAGGAGGCGGCCGCCATGACACGCATCTTGATCCACGCAATCGCAGCGGTCTTCCTGTGTGGCTCCGCGCACGCCCAAATTGGTACGAGCGCGCCGTCACCGCTCGGGATGACCTCGCCGCTCGGCATTAGCCCGGTTCCCCCCGCCGCAATCTCCGGCACCGGAATCCCCCTTGGCACGCCGGGGCTCGGACCGTTGGGGATCAATCCAGGACCTTCTGGGATGTCATCGATAAGCCCATCAAGCAGCAGCACCGCGTGTTCAGGCACCAACTCGCCCGCCGGGAATTCGACCGGCGGAGTAAACGGGGTCCCGAGCAACGGGTCGGGCTCGCTCTTCAACACGGCCGGCTCGCTCTTCGATGGCGGCGGCACCGCCGCAACGGCGTCCAGCACTTGCGCGGGTCTTGCCGCCAGCCCCGCCGGCAATCCCGCCGCATCAGCGTCCTCGCCAACGGGTTCAATTTCCACCGCAACCGGCCGCGCCGGTGTTCCGATGGGCTCAACCGAGCTGGGCGTCGGAGGGGTAAGCCCCATTCCGCAAGTGCCAACCACAAACCCGACGGGTACAGGCTCCCCTCCTCAAATGCCCGGCACTAATTCGTCGACCTCGGCCATGCCATGACCCGTAGCCCTTCACGCCCCAACAAGCGTGTTAAGGCGCAAATGTGATGCAGCTCCCGCGCACCGTACGCACATGAGGAATGCACTAATGCAAAAACCTGCGCTGCGAAGAATACGTATCAGCGCCGCCTTTCTGATCGCGGTGCTCGCGGCCGGGGGTATCTTCATCGGCGCCCATGGGCTGAAACGGCCCGTCCCGGCTGCTCCAGTGACACCGCCAGCGGTACCGGTCGTGGCCGGAACGGTCGCTCAGCACGACGTGCCGATCTACCTGCGCGGTGTCGGTACCGTGATCGCCTACAACACCGTCGTGGTGCGCAGCCAGATCCAGGGACAGATCGTCAGCATCAATTTCACCGAAGGGCAGACCGTACATACCGGTGACCTGCTCGCGCAGATCGATCCGCGACCCTACCAGGCCCAGCTCGACCAGGTGTCAGCCACGCGCGACCGCGATCAGGCACAGCTTGCGAATGCCCAGGCCAATCTCAAGCGCTACTCGACATTGGGCAATCAGGGCTGGGCGACTCCGCAGCTGGTCGAGACGCAGCAGGCACAAGTGCGGCAGCTGCAGGCCGCAATCAAGACCGACGAGGCGCTCATCGAAGCGGCGCAGGTGCAGCTCAGCTACACCAAGCTGACCTCGCCAATCGACGGGGTCGTCGGCATACGACAGATCGATATCGGCAACATCATTCACCCTACGGACCCGAATGGGCTCGTGGTCGTCACCCAGCTCGAACCCATCTCGCTGATATTCACGCTTCCGGAAACGGATCTGCCGAAAATCCAACAGCAGCAAGAGAAGACCAAAGCGCCGCTCAACGTTCTCGCCTACAACCAGGACGACACGATGAAGCTTGCCGAAGGCACGCTCGGCCTGGTGAATAACGAGATTCTGCAGACGACCGGTTCGATCCAGCTCAAGGCAAATTTTTCCAATAAGTCGCATCGGCTATGGCCTGGCGAGCTCGTCAACGCGCGGTTGCTGCTCGATACCCGCCATAACGGACTGACCGTTCCCGCCTCAGTGGTACAGCGGGGTCAGCAAGGTTCCTATGCTTACGTCATCAATCCCGACAACAAGGTCGAGATGCGGCCGATCACGGTAGCGCAGATCAGCGACGGGCAAGCTCTTATCGACTCGGGTCTAAAGGCGAACGAGCAGGTCGTCGTCGACGGGCAATACAAGCTGCAACCCGGTGTGCAGGCCACGATCCTGCACGGCAAGGCCGCCGCAGAGGCCGCCGCACAAAGCGCGCAACAGACGCCGATCCCATGAACCTTTCCTCCCCCTTCATCGGTCGCCCGATCGCCACCTCGCTGTTGATGGTTGGCCTGCTCCTGGGCGGGCTTGTGGCCTATCCGCTGCTTCCCGTGGCATCGCTGCCGAACGTGAACTTCCCTACTCTTCAGGTCACGGCGCAGCTGCCTGGCGCCGACCCGCAAACAATGGCGTCTTCGGTTGCGACGCCGCTCGAGACCCAATTCGGCCAGATCCCGGGGCTGACCCAGATGACCTCGACGAGCGCGCTCGGCTACACCCAGATCACCCTGCAGTTCGACCTCAGCCGTGCGATCGATGGCTGCGTCTCCGACACGCTCGGCGCGATAAGCGCGGCGGGCGCGTATTTGCCCCCCGCCATACCCTATCCGCCTTCGATCCGAAAAGTGAATCCGGCGGACACGCCGATCCTGGTCCTCGCAATGACCTCGGACACCCTGCCGATCACGATCGTGGATGCCTATACCGAGAACATCCTGATGCAGAAGATCTCGCAGATATCCGGAGTGGGCCTGGTCGGCATCGGTGGGCAGCAGAAGGCCGCCGTGCGCATTGAAGTCGATCCGCAGGCGCTGGCCTCACGCGGCATCAGCCTCGAGGACGTCCGCAGCGTCATCAGCCAGGCGAACGTCGATCTGCCGAAAGGCACGCTGAATAGCCCGCGGCAGAGCTACACGCTGAACACCAACGACCAGCTGCTCAACCCCGGCGCTTACGGCGATCTCATCATTGCCTATCGCAACGGCTCACCGGTGCGGGTCAAGGACATCGGCAGGGCGATCGACGGACCGGAAAACAACCTGCTCCGCGGCTGGTTCAACGGAACGCAAGCCATCCTAGTGCCGATCCAGCGGTCGCCCGGTGCCAATGTCGTCCAGACCGTGGACCGCATCAAGAAGATGCTGCCGGTCCTGCACGCCTCGATTCCGTCGGACATCAAGATCAACGTCGTTTCGGACCGCACCGCGACCATCCGCGCCTCGGTCAGCGATGTGCAGTTCACGCTGGTGCTCTCGGTTGCGCTGGTGGTGATGGTCATATTTCTGTTCCTGCGCAATTTCTGGGCGACAGTTATTCCGGGAATCGCCGTGCCGCTGTCGCTTATCGGCACCTTCGCGGTACTCTACGAGCTGGGCTACAGCCTCGATAATCTCTCGCTCATGGCTCTGACCATCGCGACCGGCTTCGTCGTCGACGATGCCGTGGTCGTCATCGAGAACACGTACCGCCATCTCGAAGAAGGGCTCTCGCCGCTCCAAGCCGCGCTCAAGAGCGCGGGCGAGATCGGCTTCACCATCGTCTCGATCACGCTCTCGCTGATCGCGGTTTTCATCCCGCTTTTCCTGATGAGCGGCTATGTCGGGCTGCTGTTCCGGGAGTTCGCGGTCGCCGTGAGCGTCGCTCTCGTCCTGTCATTGATCATCTCATTGACGCTTACGCCGATGATGTGCGCGCGGCTGCTGAAGCCCGAAGGGACCCGACACGGGCCGCTCTACCGTCTGCTCGAGCATGTCTTTGACGGACTGCTCAATCTTTACGAAGCCGGCCTGAAGGTCGTGCTGCGGCATCGCTTCATCACGTTGATGACGATGCTCGGCACCATCGCTCTGACCGGGTATCTCTATTTGATCATTCCCGTGGGCTTCTTTCCCCAGCAGGACACCGGGCTGATCATCGGCTTCTCCGAGGCGGCGCAGGATATTTCATTCCAGGCCATGGCCGAGCGGCAGCAGGCGCTGATCAAGGCGGTCCTCGAGGATCCCGCGGTGGACACGGTCGGCTCGGCGATTGGCGCCGGGGGCGGCAATTACACGACCAATACCGGGCGTCTCTTCATCTCGCTCAAGCCCAAACAACAGCGGCGTGCGAGCGCCGACGAGGTCATCCGGCGCCTGGCGTCCAGAATCGCCAAGGTCCAGGGCATCGCGCTGTACATGCAGGCGGCGCAGGACATCACCATCGGTGGGCGACTCTCCAAGACCCAGTACCAGTATACCTTGGCCGATTCCGACCCCGGCGAGCTCAACCGCTGGGCACCGCTGTTCCTGGACAGGCTCAAGCAACTGCCCGGCATTACCGATGTGGCCACCGATCAGATGAACACCGGAACTCTGCTCGATATCACGGTGAATCGCGACGTTGCGTCCAGCTACGGCATAACGCCCTCGACAGTGGACAACATCCTCAACGACGCCTTCGGCCAACGCATCGTGTCGACCATGTACACGATGCTCAATCAGTATCATGTCGTGATGGAGGTCAGCCCTAAGTTCCAGTATGGGCCAGAAGCGCTCAACGACCTTTACGTCAGCTCCTCGAGCGGCCAGCAGGTGCCCTTGCGTACCCTGGTCACCAGCGTGGTGAAAGTGGCACCGCTCGTGGTCAATCACCAAGGCCAGTTCCCTTCGGTGACGATCTCGTACAATCTGGCGCCGGGGACCTCGCTGGGCCAAGCTGTCGCGTCGATCCAGCAAGTCGAGAAACAGCTTGGCAAGCCGATCACTTTGGCGACCAGCTTTCAAGGAAATGCGCAGGCATTTCAATCATCCTTGTCGAGCTTGCCGCTGTTGATCGTGGCGGCGCTGGTCGTGGTTTACCTCATTCTTGGAATCCTCTACGAGAGCTTGGTCCATCCCATCACCATCCTGTCGACCTTGCCGTCCGCCGGGCTCGGGGCGCTTCTGATGCTGCTGGCGTTTCACTTCGATCTGACCGTGATCGCCATGGTCGGCATTCTGCTCCTGATCGGCATCGTCAAGAAGAACGGCATCATGATTGTCGATTTCGCCATTCACGCCGAGCGCAACGAGGGTCTGCCGACGGAGGAAGCGATCTACCAGGCCTGCATCAAGCGTTTCCGGCCGATCCTGATGACGACGATGGCGGCGATGCTCGGCGCCGTGCCGCTGATGATCGGCACCGGCACCGGCTCGGAGATCCGCCAGCCGCTGGGTTACGCGATCGTCGGCGGCCTCGCCGTGAGCCAGGTCCTGACGCTCTACACCACGCCGGTGATCTTCCTCTATCTCGATCGTCTGCAGGGCTGGATGAAGCGGCGCAAGGGCACCTCCGCAACCGCCGGAACTCCCGCCGCGCAGCCTGCGGAGTGAGTAGCGGCAAGCGCACGCCTGCTCAACACGCGAGTGCAGATACTTGTTGTCACCATGCCCGTACCTGCTCATTGGCGGCGCTCGCCGTTGTTGAGACAAGGTCGGGAACGTGAGGCTGGAGGCTGGAGGCTGGCGAGCTGCCGCAATTTCGATTCCCCGAAACCGTGCATCCCAAGCTGCCATTGCAACCCCACGATCGCCCCCTTCGCCGGCTGCAGAAGCGCCAGCGCGCTGGTGATCATCAGCGGCAACCAGATCAGGAACTCGAGCCACATCGGCGGCGCGTAATCGATTTCGACGGCCAGCGCCGCGGGAACGATGGCGTGACCGACGACGAGGATCACGATGTAGGCCGGAAAATCGTCGGCGCGGTGATGACAGAATTCCTCGCCGCATACCGAGCAATGGTCGACCACTTTCAAGAACCGGCCGAACAATCTGCCGGCTCCACAGCTCGGGCACCTCATCGTAAATCCCCGCCACAAGGCTTCGGCGGTTGAGACCTGCTGCATGTACGACATGGCAAAACTCCTTGACGGGAGGCTGACCCATGCAATAAAGGGGATAAGCCATACAATCAACGACAAATCGAGAAATTGCATGGATTGGATCCCTACACTATCCGAGCGGCAAGGACCCGTCTTCCTGCGCATCGTCGACGCCTTGGCGGCCGACATCGCCAGCGGACGGCTCGTGCGTGGACAGCAAATTCCGACGCATCGCGCGTTGGCGAGCGCCTTGGACGTCGACCTCACGACGGTAACGCGAGCGTATGGAGAGGCTCGCAGGCGGGGGCTGCTCGAAGCGCAGGTGGGACGGGGGACATTTGTTTCCGAAACGACCGCGCGAGCGGCGCGGAATATTCCCTTTCAGGTCAAGATCGATCTTTCGATGAACCTGCCGCCGCAACCGGTCGAGGCGAATCTCGACTTGCGGATCGCGCAGGGGCTTCAAGCTGTCCAGAACGAGTCGAGCTTCAGCGCGTTCCTGAACTATCAGCGCCCCGGCGGCAGCGACGACGAGCGCGAAATTGCTGCAAAATGGCTGCGCCTGCGCGTGCCGGAGGCAAGTGCCGAGCGTGTGGTGATCTATCCCGGCAATCAGGCAATCCTGTTCAATGCAATGATGTCGCTGACCTCTCCGGGCGACGTGGTGCTGACCGAGACCTTGACGTTCCCCGGGGTGAAGGCGGCTGCCGAACAGCTCCGCGTGCGCCTGGTCGGCGTCGCAATGGACGAGGAAGGCATCCGGCCGGATGCGCTGCGGGCAGCTTGCAGAACGCATAAGGCGAAGGCGGTCTACCTCGTTCCGACGCAGCACAATCCGACGACGGCAACGCTCGGCACCGAGCGCAGAAGGATCATCGCCGACATTATTCGCAAGAATGGACTATTTCTGATCGAGGATGATGCCTATGGCTTGCTGGAGCCGACCGTATCCCCGATCGCGAACCTGATCCCTGAACGCACCTACCTTGCAGTGGGCTTGTCGAAATGCATCGCGCCGGCGCTGCGCGTCTCGTTTCTGGTGGCGCCCGACCCGCTGGCGGAACAGAAGATGACGAGCAACCTGCAAGCAACCATGCTCATGCCCGCTCCGCTCATGGTCGCTCTGGTCACGCATTGGCTCAGGTCCGGAATTGCCGACAAGATCATTCTCGCAATTCGCAACGAGGCGATCGGTCGCCAGCAACTGGCCCGCAAGTTCCTAAAAGGAGTTCCGTATGCGGCAAAGCCGAATGGACATCATCTCTGGCTGCCGTTGCCGGCCCAGTGGAATCGGCCGGAGTTTCTGGCCCAGGTCCTCCGCCATGGCTTGGCGGTGGTGGGCGATGATGCCTTCGCGGTAGGGAATATCGCATCGCCGGCAGTCCGGGTTTCGCTCGGGGCCGCGCGCAATCGCGCCGAGTTGGCGCAGGCGCTGCAATGCCTTGCCGATACGCTGAAATCTGGCGTTCGAACCGGTCAGATCGTCTAGACTGGCCTCCCCTGTAAATCCCTGTAAAGGGGGCGGGGCGACAGCAAAAATCTGCAAAAAAGTGAGTAGAAACAAGGACGTCTGCCGAAATGGCAGGATCCGGAACAGGGAATAACAGGGAAATAACAGGGAAATGACCGCGATTCATGACCGAACGTTGCGATCACCACTGCCAGCGAAAGACAATGTAGTCGTCGTTCTCATCGTCTCATCGGCGCCTCCCAGCTCGAGCATCCGGCGAAAACGCTCCGGCACGTCCTCGAGACTTTCGCCTGCCATAGGTAATGGATGCGCGACGACGGCACGCAACCGGCGATAGAGCGAAAAAGGCCGTCACTGTAAACAACAGGAGATTTACAGGCGATTTTTCAGCTGCAGGTTGAGTTTGGTAAAATCATACGCCGCAGCCCCGCTTTCGCTCGCTTGCTCTTTGTAGCCGCCTCTGCCGGAACCCACGCCGGCGATGGCCCGCGTCAAGCAAAAGCTCGGCGCAGTGTCGCGACCGGGCTCTTGTCGCAATTTCCGAGGATGCCTGATTGTAGACGAGTCCCGTTACATTGTAAATACCTCGCAAGTGCATTTTCTGGGGCTCGTTCCCATGCGTGGGCAGGAGATGACGAGCGCGAGAAAGAATTTTCCCGCGTAGGCCGAGGTGGGCTTTCTTTCCGCCAACGTCGCCTGTGCGCTTGAGCGCGACGATATCGCGCCGTCGCTGCGCGCGGAGCACACGTGCCTGCTCGGCGACAGCGGATAAACGCAAAGCTGCGTCCTGAGAGGTCTTAGTGATAGCCCTCCCCCTCGCGCAGCTTCCCGCCGAACATCCAATAAACGAAAATGAAATAACCGAGAATGATCGGCAGGATCATCAGGGTGCCCATCAGAAAGAATACATGGGTCGCCGGCGCCGCTGCCGTCTGCCATATCGTCAGCGAGGGCGGAACGAGATAGGGGAAGTTCGAGATCACGAGACCAAGGTAGCCCAGCAGGAACAGCGCGATTGTCGCCAGGAACGGCAGTACATCGTGCTCGCTATCGAGCCAGCGCCACGAGGCGAATGCGACCAGCGCGGCCGCGGCCGGCACCCACCAGACAAACAGGATATTCGGAAGCGAGAACCAGCGCTCGGCGATCCGCTCAAAAGCCATCGGCGTCCAGATGCTCACAATCGCCATGAAGCCGAGCACCGCGAGCAGCAGCAACTTGGCCTGCATTCTTGCGCGCTCGGCGACGCTGCCCTCGGTCTTCATGATGAGCCAGGTGGCGCCGAGCAAGCCATAGCCCGCCACCAATCCCAGGCCACACAGGATTGCGAACGGCGTCGCCCAATCGAACGCGCCGCCGGCAAACGCATTGTTGCTCACCTTGATACCCTGAATCAGGCCGCCGAGTATCACACCTTGGCAAAAGGCCGCGAGCGCCGAACCTGCGGCAAATACCAAGCTCCAGTGCGGCTTGCTGGTGACCCTGATCCAGCGAAACTCGAACGCAATCCCGCGAAACACCAGCGCCAGCAGCATGATGATGACGGGCAGATAGAGCGCCGGCAGAATGATCGAATAAGCCAGCGGGAAGGCGACCATCATCCCCGCGCCGCCGAGAACCAGCCAGGTCTCGTTGCCGTCCCAGAACGGAGCGACCGAATTCATCATCTGGTCGCGGTCGCGCTCGCTCGCGGCGAATGGAAACAGGATGCCGACTCCGAGATCAAATCCGTCAAGGATCACGTACATCGCAACGGCGAGGCCCATGATTGCGGCCCAGATGACAGGCAGATACGATTCCATGGCATTCGCCTCTACGATTCGATCTCGGCCAGCATCTTGGGGCTATGGCTTGCGGCCGACTGCCAGGCCGCCAACGGCACGCCAACCGGCTCGACCCCGGCGTCGTGGGGTCCGCGCGTAATCAGCCGATTGATGTAATAGATGCCCATCCCGAACACGAAACCGTAGACAAGGACGAACAGCACAAGCGTGGTGACGACGGTGTTAGCGGCGAGCGGCGAGACCGCGTCGGCGGTTCGCAGCAGCCCATAGGCGACCCATGGCTGCCGGCCCGTCTCGGTGACGATCCAGCCGCAGATCACGGCGACGAAACCGAGCCACCAGACGTGCTGCGCGGGCCAGAGGTACCACCGCGTAGAAAACAACCGGCCGCGCCACCACAACCAGACGCCTGTGAGGGCGGTCAAGATCATCAACACACCGATGCCTACCATGGCGCGGAATGCGAAGAAGGGCGGCAGCACGGGGGGCCGATCCTGCGGCGGGACACTCGTAAGGCCGGGAAATAGACCGTCCCAGCTATGAGTGAGCATAATGGAAGCGCCGTGCGGGATGGTGACCGCGAAGCGGTTCGTCTCGGCCTTCTCGTCCGGCCAGGCGAACAGCACGAGCTCGCCCGGGAGGCTTCCGTCCCAATGCGCCTCGATCGCCGCAATCTTCGTAGGCTGGTACTTGAGCGTGTTGAGCCCGTGCTGGTCGCCGAGGAAGAGCTGCAATGGCGCGACGATGACGGCAAAACCGACCGCCATGCGGACCATGGTGCGGCCGTGCTCGAGATGCTTGCCCGCAAGGAGATAGCGTGCCCCCACGGCGAGCACCACGAACGACGTCGTCAGATACGCCGCCGTCACCATGTGGGGGAGGCGATAAAGGAAACTCGGGTTGAACACGATGTCCAGCCAGTCGAGGGGGTAGGCGATGCCGTCGCGCATCTCGTATCCGACCGGCGTCTGCATCCAGCTGTTGGCGGACAGGATCCAGAATGCAGACATGAGCGTGCCGCCGGCAACGGCAATGGCCGAGAGCGTGTGCAGCCAGGGCGGAAACCGGTTCCAGCCGAACAGCATGACGCCGAGAAATGTCGCTTCGAGGAAGAAGGCGAACTCAACCTCGAAGCCGATCATCGGCCCGATCACGTTGCCGAGCGCGGCCGAAAACCGGCTCCAATTGGTGCCGAACTGGTAGGACAGCACGATGCCCGACACCACGCCCATGGCGAAGGACACGGCGAAGATCTTGGTCCAGAACTGCGCCAGGGCCCGATACCGCTCCTTGCCCGTGCGCATCCACATGACGCAGAGCGTCGCGATGTAGGCCGACAGCCCGATCGTGAAGGTCGGGAAGATGATGTGAAAAATGATGGTGAAGGCGAATTGCAGCCGGGAAACGAGCAGGTCACTGAGATCCATGAGAGCAGTCCTCGGCTGAGTATCAGGACATCGTTATGCGTGCTGCGCCACAAGTTGCCCTCGGGTCATTCCGGGGCACGCTGCGTTCCGTTTCCGGAATGACGGTCGAATCCCGCTCATCATCGTCCGTGTACGCCGTACTGCGTTCATTCGGCTGGGGTTGCCAATGGAACGTCGGGATGAACGCCCGGCGCATCCTTCGCGAGCTGCTCTTTGAGCCACAAGTCATGATGCTCTTTGGCCCAGTTGAAATCGACCTCGCCGGTTCCCATCGCCTCGAATGCGCCTTCCATCCCAAGCGTGCCGATATAGATGTGGCCGAGGATCAACGCGACAAACAAAATGGCGATAATGCTGTGCACCACCTGCGTGATCTGCATCCCGAGGATGTCGGTGACGTAGAATGGGAACAGCAGCAAGAGGCCTGACACGGAAACTGCGGCTCCCGCGCCGAGCGCACCCCAGAACACCAGCTTCTCCCCGGCATTGAACCTTCGTGCAGGCGCGTGCCTCGAAGCGATGAAACCGCCCCCCTGGCGAAACCATTCAATGTCGGTCTTGTCCGGGATGTTGTCCCTGATCCAAATCACAGCAATCGCCATGAGGCCAAGCATGAAGGCAAAGCTCGTGTAGTTGTGGGCGTATTTGGCAAATTGTGAGAACGAGGCGAAAGCCTCCGGCCCGATCAGGGGCAGGAGCAGCAGCTTGCCGAAGGTGACGTTCAGGCCGGAAATGGCCAGCACAACGAACGAGACCGCGGTGAGCCAATGCACGAAGCGCTCGAAGGCGGTAAACCGGAGCACCTTGCGTCCGGAGCGTCCCTCAGACATTCGGATCCGACCGAGGAGGAAATAGGCTGCGGCCAAGCCGGCAATCGCGGCCAGGATCACGATCGCGCCAAACCAGTGCAACGTGACTTCGTGGAAATGATCCCAAACCCGTCCGGCGGGTTGAATGAGCGTGCGCGCTCGCGGATCGAGCTGGTCGATGTCGCCTTGAATCCGCGGAAATTCTCGCAGCAGCGTCTGCTCGTTCACCACGCTCGCGTCCGGATCGATGATTGACCCTTGCTGCTGCGCATGGGCAGGCGCCGAGACCGCTACGACGGTGCAGATCGCCAACGCGCCGAGCATGATGGATATAAAGGTCAAGCGCCGCATGGCTGATGCTTCTACCGGCCGATCACCACGGGCACTTTGTTCTTGGGCAGTGCTTCCATGACCTGCCGATCCTATTGCCATTCTTTCAACCTCCGCTCCGATGACCGAACGCCCAGACATACGCGGCGAGGGCGGAAACCTGGGCCGCAGACAGCTGGGCTCCGCCCATTGGCGGCATGGGAGCCCCGTACTCGCGCGGCTGCGGTACGCCAACGGTGATGGTGTGCGCGATCGCAGCCAAGCTGCCATCGCCCCACAGCCATTTGCCGCTGGCGAGGTCGGGCCCCTGAGGCGAGCCCTTGCCAGCCGTTCCGTGGCAGCCCACACAGGGCGCACTCGCGACTTCGCCGTCGTAGATGCGCTTGCCGAGGGCAACCTCATCGGGTGTTGCGCCAGGTGGAGTCGGCAGCACAGCTGAGGCCTGCAACCCGGCCTTCGGATGGATACCTTCGGGCGGAGTAGCGGCTTGCGGCGCCGAATTATCGGCTCGCGACGATCGCGCTGGTGCAGCAGCAATGGCCGCCGTAGCGGGACCGCTGTAAGTCACGCGCCAGATACGGCCGCGCTGGTCGTCCGAAATATAGAGAGCACCGTCGGGTCCGAGCGCGAGCCCAGACGGCCGATGCGCGGCCTGCCCCGGTTCCTCGATTGCGCCGGCGAAGCCATCAGCAAACACCACGAACCGGCCGGACGCCTTGCCGTCAGCCAGCGGCTGGAACACGATGTTGTAGCCGCCCTGCGGGAACGGTGCGCGATTCCATGAGCCATGAAAGGCAATGAACGCGCCTCCCTGATATGCAGTCGGGAACTGACGGGCATCATAGAGCAGGAGGTCGTTAGGCGCCCAATGGGCGGGAAACGCCGCGATGGGTGCGCGCTTGGCAGCACACAGCCCCACGGTTTTCCCGCCGTCCCCACCGTATTCCGGGGCAAGAACAAGCTTGCGCTGAGCGAGATCGAAATAACAATATGGCCAGCCGTAGTCGGCGCCCTGCTCAAGCCGCACCAGCTCCTCCGCGGGTTCGTTCGCGCCCTGCTCGGGAGTGTAGAAGCGCTGCCAGTTTTCCCGCAGCTGGTCACGGCCGTGCATGGTCGCAAATATCCGTCCTGCGGAGTCGAATACGATTCCTTCCCCATTGCGCAGACCGGTGGCGAAACGCTCGGCGGGCGAGAACCGCTGCCCAGTCCGCTTCGCGTCGTAGCGCCAGATGCCGGCCCGCGTCTCGAGCTCAGTGCACGGCTGAATGCCCGGAGAATTCGGCATTCTGTTAGCGCCCTGGCAGGAATTCGTGGCCGAGCCGAGGTCCACATAGAGTGCACCTTGGACATCGATCTTGAACGGGTGCATCGGGTGATCGCCGGTAAGCGGCAGTCCCGAGACGACCACCTCAGGCGGATCATGTGGCGCAACAGTCTCCGCCGGCAGGGCATAACGAACGATGCGGTCGTTTGTTTCCGCGTAAAGCGCGCCATTATAGAGTGCGATTCCAGTGCCACCGGCATTGCCGCTTTCAGTGCCAGGACCGAAACGGACGACCACATCAGCGCGGCCGTTGCCGGTCGTATCTTTCAGGGCAATCAGGAATCCGCCGGCGGGCGGTTTGTCGTTGCGGTAATAGCGGCCACTCCAGGTGTTGACATAGAGCACGCCGTTGGGGGCCACGACCATTTGCCGAGCGTGACCGATGTTGTCGGCGAACACCGTCGCACAAAAGCCGGGGGGCAGGGTGATCCCGCCGTTGTCGCCCGCGCACGGCCGTACCCCTCCCGCGACCGTGCGGTCCGCATCCTGGGCAACCGATAACGAGGCGGTCAGTGGCGCAATGGCAAGCATACCGGCGCTCACCACCGCACCCCGAGCCATCCGGGTCATTGTCGCGATCATGTCGTGATCCCGTCGTGATAGGCGGTCAGCCAACCCCAGCTACCGGAGCCATAGCCTCGTGCCTTCACACGGTCCTTGTAGATCTGCGCGATCATCTCGCCGTCGCCCGCTAGCAGCGACTTGGTGGAGCACATCTCGGCGCACAGCGGCAGCTTGCCCGCAAGCATGCGGTTGGCGCCGTATTTCTCGTATTCCTCGATGCTGCCGGGCACTTCCGATCCGCCGCCGCCGGCGCAGTAGGTGCATTTGTCCATCTTGCCGCGTGAGCCGAAATTGCTGAGCTTGGGATATTGCGGCGCTCCGAACGGACAGGCGTAGAAGCAGTAGCCGCAGCCGATGCACAGATCCTTGTCATGCAGCACCACGCCGTCGTCCGTCGAGAAAATGCAGGTCACCGGGCAGACCGCCGCGCACGGCGCGTCGGTGCAGTGCATGCATGCCATCGAAACCGAGCGCTCGCCGGGCTTGCCGTCGTTGATGGTGACCACGCGCCGGCGGTTGATGCCCCACGGCACCTCGTTCTCGTTCTTGCAGGCGGTGACACAGGCGTTGCACTCGATGCAGCGGTCGGCGTCGCAGAGAAATTTCATCCGGGCCATGATGTCTGGTCTCACGCTGCTCGGATCTGACAAAGCGTGGCCTTCGGCTCCTGCATCCCGGTCACCGGGTCGAAGCCGTAGGTGGTGAGCGTGTTGACGCTTTCGCCAAGCACGATGGGATCGTTGCCTTTGGGATATTTGCTGCGCTGGTCGACGCCTTCGTACCAGCCGGCGAAATGATACGGCATCCAGGCAACGCCCTTGCCGATGCGCGGCGTGATCAGCGCCTTCATGCGAGCCTTCGACTGGTTCTCCGGGCCGAAAACCCATACCCAGTCGCCATCCTTGATGCCGCGCTCGGCCGCATCAGCCGGATTGATCTCGACGAACATGTCTTGCTTGAGCTCCGCCAGCCACTTGTTGGAGCGTGTCTCTTCGCCGCCGCCCTCATAGTCGACCAGTCGGCCGGATGTCAGGATCAGCGGGAAATGTTTGACGATGCCCTTCTCGACGGCCGTTTTCTGCACGGTGAAACCGACATTGGGAACGCGGAACTGCCTGGCGTCCGGCAAGGTCGGATATTGCGCGACGAGATCGGGGCGCGAGGTGTAGATGACTTCGCGGTGGACCGGGATCGGATCCGCCAGGTTCCACGCGATCGTGCGGGCCTTGCCGTTGCCGTAGGGAATGCAGCCGTGCTCGATCGCCACGCGCTGGATACCGCCGGAGAGATCGGTGGACCAGGACACCGTGTCCGGATTGGCCGCATTCACCTGGGCAATCACCGCCATCTCCTGCGCGGTGAGATCCTTGTCCCAGCCGAGCTTCTTGAGCACGCCCAGCGTGAACTCGGGATATCCGTCCTTGATCTCGGAGCCGACCGAATAGGAGCCGTCGGAGAGGAGGCTCACGCCGTCGCGCTCCACGCCGAAGCGCGCGCGAAAGGTGCCGCCGCCTTCCTTCACCGGCACATTGGTGTTGTAGAGAATTGGCGTGCCGGGGTGCTTGAACTCCGGCGTTCCCCAGCACGGCCACGGCAGCCCGTATACGTCGCCGCCCACCTCCGGATCGTCCTTCGGCGCGCGCAGCGTGACCACGTCGAACTTGGACTGATTGTGCATGTGCGCCTTGAGGCGCTCGGGAGACTGGCCGCAATAGCCGGTGGACCACCCACCGCGATTGATCTCGCGCAGGATGTCCTCGGCCGAGACCTCGCCGGCCACGACCTTGATGTTCTTGAACATCTCCTCGGCAAAGCCGAGCTTGCGGGCGAAGAGATACATGGTGTCGTAGTCGTTCTTGCACTCGAAGATCGGCTTGACGATCCGCTCGCCCCATTGCAGCGAGCGGTTCGACGCCGTGCGCGACCCGCTCATCTCGAAGCTGGTGCACGCCGGTAAGAGGTAGGTGCCATTCTTGCGCTCGGAGAGCACCGCCCAGGTGGTGGGATAGGGATCGCACACGACCAGAAGCTCGAGCTTCTCGATGCCCTTGGCCGCGTCCGGCATGCGCACGATGGTGTTGCCGCCATGGCCCATGACGACCATCGCTTTCATGGTGTCGGGCTGGGAAACCTGGTCCTTCGGCAGCAGGGTCGCATCGAACCAGCGCGTGCTGGTGACTCCAGGCGTTTGCATGAAGGTCTTGTTGGCGAAACGCGAGAGCATCCAATCGTAGTCGACGTCCCATACCCGGCACCAATGCCTCCAGGCCCCCTCGTCCAGGCCGTAATAGAGCGGCAGCGTCGTCACATCGAGGCCGAGGTCGGTCGCGCCCTGGACGTTGTCGTGGCCGCGGAAGATATTGGCGCCGGTGCCGGGACGACCGACATTGCCTGTCGCGAGCAGAAAGATGCAGCTGGCGCGCACATTGGCCGTGCCGAAGGAGTATTGCGTCTGGCCCATCGCCCAGATCAGACACGAGGGCTTCTGCTTGGCGAAGATCTCGGCGATGCGTTTGACCTGCGCCTCCGGCAAACCGGTGACGCGCTCGACCTCGGCGGGGTGCCAGTTCTCGACCTCCTTGCGGATGTCGTCCATCCCATAGACGCGCTGTCGGATGAATTCCTTGTCCTCCAAACCGTTCTGAAAGATGTGCCAGAGCATGCCGTAGATGGTCGGGATGTGGGTGCCCGGGCGCACGCGGACGTATTCGGTGGCATGCGCGGCGGTGCGCGTCATCCGCGGGTCGATGACGATCATGTTGGCGCGGTTGAGCTCCTTGCCTTCGAGAATGTGCTGCAGCGACACCGGATGCGCCTCCGCCGGATTGCCTCCCATGATCATGATGGTCTTGGTATTGCGGATGTCGTTGTAGCTGTTGGTCATGGCGCCGTAGCCCCAGGTATTGGCGACGCCGGCGACGGTGGTCGAGTGACAGATGCGAGCCTGATGATCGGAGTTGTTGGTGCCCCAGAAGGCCGCGAGCTTGCGGTTGAGGTAGGCGGCCTCATTGGTGAATTTGGCGGAGCCGAGCCAGTAGACGGAATCCGGCCCCGACTTCGCGCGGATCTCCAGCAGCTTGTCGCCGATCTCCTCTATGGCCTGGTCCCAGGAGATGCGGTTCCAGGTACCGTTGACGAGCTTCATCGGAAAACGCAGACGCCGTTCGCTGAGCACGTCGTCGCGCACGGCCGCGCCCTTGCAGCAGTGCGAGCCGCGATTAATCGGCGAGTCCCAGCCCGGCTCCTGCCCGGTCCACACGCCGTTGACGACCTCGGCAATGACCGTGCAGCCGACGGAGCAATGAGTGCAGACGTTCTTGCGCCGGAACACCGTCGCGCCGGGAGGCGGCGGCGGGCCGGCCTTGGCGTTGCGGACAGTACCGACCGACAAGGTGCCGAGCGCGGCCAGGCTGCCGGCCGCGAGACCTGAACGGTGCAGGAAGCTGCGACGGTCGAGATCGCCAGTCGGAGCGGCCGGGAGTGCTGGAAGCGGGCTGCGGCGAGGCTGCTGTTGCGTTCGCTTGATCAGCACCACGACCTCCTTCACTTCGCCGGATAGCGGTTGACCCGGTAAAAGGTTTGCACCTCGGGCGAGTTTGCTTGGTAGCGAGCCCTGCGCTTGTCGGGGAACTTGAATTTGTCGGCACCCGCAGAAGTGCACGCGGCTGTGGTCGCCGTCGCAGCGCCAACCGCCAGCACGCGCAGCAGATCCCGGCGGCCGATTTTGGGATTGACGCCCTCTTTCACGTGCTGCCTCGCTTCAGATGAGCTGCACGCGCCATGAGCATTTGCCCGGCGCGGCCGTGGCGCATTTGCGCACCAGTTCTAATGCGCGCGCTCCAAGCGCGCTTTGAAGATTTTGCCCTTGGTGGTCAGATCTTGCGGATAGAGTCCGTCGAAGAGCTTTGTTCTGTCCGCCAGGTTCGGCCGGGCGCCGCGTGTGGACTTCCAGGGCGGCTGCGAATTCTGCCTGCCGCGCCGATACGATGTGCGCACAAATAGTAACAGCGGTTTGGACGTCATTGGACCAGTCCGAAACGGGTCCCGTCTCACTCGATACCCAATCGAAGGCGCGAATGCGCGCGACTAGCTCACTGTGAGCAGGTCGGAAGCGTCGGCATGATTCGGCAGAGGCTGTGCCGCGCGCTTGATCTTGAGCGCCGCGCGTATCCGGCAAACGCTTCGCCTCCGGGCGCCCGCTGGGAGACCGGTTCGCTCGCGTCGCTGATCTCTTTTGCGAATTGCTCATGCCCGCCTCGCGGTACATGGCTCGGTCGCAAGGTAACTCAGTCGCCGACGCAAGGTTCCCGTGCTGGCGAGTGTCGGTTCGCCGACACAAGGTGCCACGCCGTTGCTGTTGAGCTTGAATGTATCGACGTGCATGGCACTCACCGAACAATGCTAGTACGCCGACCGGGCTTAGGCGTGCCGCGACCGATGTTCTCGGAATTGTAGTCAGCCGATGCGCGGCCAGGCGGAATGCTCTTTGCGATCTTCTCGGTAGCAGCCGTTGCCGCGTTGGTGCGCTCTCACATGCTCAATCGGCATTTCCGACTTTCTTTACGCATCTGATTGTCACGCCCCACCGCCCATTGCCGTGCACAGCTGGAGTTGATGCACGCTGATTCTCTCCCGTCGCGCGGCTCGAAACAATCGGACCGGGATCGAAATGAGACCGAAGGTGACATGCCCTTTCCAAATGGTAACTGCCATGGGGCTCGCCTCCCGCTCCTCCGATTCTATTGTAGCTTTAATCTCCTTCTGACGCGCTCATTCGGGCATGATGCCCGCGCTGAATCCTGGCCAGTTCGCGATTACCGCTGGGTCGATGTTCAGGTGCTCCGCCACCATTTCGGCTGGGGAGTGCTTAAGGAAGTCCGACAAGGAAAATTCTTCAAAGTGGGATGTTCGGAAGACGGCGAAAAATTGCACATCGGTGTCACCGATGTTCTCCACATAATGTCCGTAGTTGCGCGGGGCGTAGCCGATATCGCCGGGATTGAAATCCATCGTGCGCACGTTGGGGCCGGTATTGAACACGCCCATGCGTGCCTTGCCCTTGATGTAGTATTGCCACTCGTCGGCGTTGGGATGCCAATGCATCTGCCGCATCGCCCCGGGCCGGATTGTCTGCAGCGCCGCCGCGATGGTGGTCGAGACTTTGAAATTGCCGCTATCGGCAACCTGCAACACGCCGCCCTTGGTCTGGCTCACGTACGGTGCCGACGCGAGAGAGAACGTGAACGGCTCGGGCGGACTGTCCCTGTCCGCTCCAGTCATTGCTTTCCGAACAGAGGACAGGTTGCCCGGCACTTTGCCTTGATAGATCCAGAGATTGTGCAGGGGAATGTTGGCGAACGTCTCGGCCGGTTCGCCGAAGTTGTTAGCGAGAACGGAAGGAGGCGTGTGCGCAAACCAATCGGTCACCAAGAGGGTATTGAACTCGTTCGCCGCGCCATCGTCGAAGCAGATGACGAATTCGCAACCGTCGGGCTCCAAGCCCTGCAGCGAATGCGGATAGCCGGAGGGAAAATACCAGATATCGCCTTCCTTGACGTCCGCCACATATGGCCGGCCCTTTGGATCGAGCACGGTGATCCGGCAGTTGCCGTAGGTCATGTACGCCCACTCGGCCGCCTGGTGCCAATGCAATTCGCGGACGCCGCCGGGGCTCAGTCGCATATTCACGCCGGAGATGGTTGTGGAAATTGGGAAGTCCGCCTGCGTCACTTGCCGCGCCCAGCCGCCGTTTTGGATGCGGCGCGGCGCGGTATTGAACGAGGCCCAGATCTGCGGCATGCCGCCAACGTCGGTTGGAGGAGGAGAAAATGCCGACGGAAACTGATCCCTGATCGCAGGGTCTTGCGGCCCTGGATCAGTGACGCTCGCTGGATTTTTGGCGTTAATCGCGCCTTGCGGAGGGTTGTCCGGATTGCCGAAGGAAGCCGCGGCTGCTGCCGTGGTGGACATCGCGGCCCCTGCCGCTGCTGTGGCGAGGACATCGCGTCTCGAGAACATTGCCTTCTCCTTGGGTTGAAAGCGACCTAATGGGCCACTTTTCCCAGCATTATGCGCACCATTCGGTAGGAACGCTTGAGTGGGTTTGCCTGGACTTGGGAGGTTTTGCCCGAAAAAGCCCCTCTCCTTAATAGGGACCTAGAAACTCACCTCGATGAATTTGAGTATTGAGAAGAACAACAAATAAGATATTTGACGATTCGAGATTCTCACCTAACGCGTCGCACGATTAATCATTTTGCCGAGTCCCAGGTCTCGTCGTGTACGGGCGAGCAACGGCTTGGCCGTGCGTTTCGGGCAAGAACACACCAGTCAATGACAATCCCCGACAAGCGTTTTGGGCTGACTTGGCACAGAAGTTCTCGAAGCTCAGTTCTGTGGGCGTTCTCAAGCTTTGTTGTACAACGACCGCAGGCCACACTCGAGCCTTGACGGCGCGACACCCGATCGAGCCTACTTCAACGTGCTGCCGCTCTGCTTGGCAGCCTAACCCTGGCAGATGCTCCACTTATCGAAGCGGAAATGCTGTTCAGACAACCGGAGCCACCTCGTGCTCCGAGAAATCCCTTTATGAACGAATTGTTGCGCGCGAGTTCCATATATCCTTTTAGTGTACCGGGTTGTAATGAACGCGATCGTAGCTAGATGCATAGGGATGATACTTAACCAATGAGGTAATTCAAGTGAATAATCCCAATCAGAGCAACCAGCCAGGCCAACAGAATCAACCCGGCCAACAGAACCAGCAGACGCCAGGCCAAGGGAAGCCCGGACAACAGCAGGGCGGCGGACAGAAGCCCGGCCAGCAACAGCAGGAATCCGGCAGGCCGGGCCAGCAGCAGGGCGGGCAGCAAAAGACTGATCAGAACCGCTAAGCGTATTACACGACGGGTCCCGGCCACAGTGCTCTCCGAAGCTTGTGGTCGGGTTTTTCATACCTGATGCTTTTTCGGATTAGCCTGTGTGTCATTCGCAGATACGACCTCGGGAATAGGAGTGCGCTGCGGAAGACAAAGTTGGCGCTATCCAGCCTGCCTATGATGGCCGCCTGTGTGGGCGGCCTTTTTTCGCTCCCCCAACTCGCGTCCGAAACCACTGATCACGCCGCCGATCACGCAATTTTTCGCATCTCCTCGAATTTGTGGAGGGCGGGATGGGGCGCACTCAAAACCGAGGATTTGCTAAATGGGCCAGTTCACAATTGAACTCGGCGGGGGCCATCAAGCTTCAGGATCCGGACCCCACCTAGTTGTTTCCGGCTGCTACGCTGTAGGTTCGCCCATGACCACACTCGGCGCACACGTAAGTGCGAAGCTCCGATGCGCTATCGCTTGGGTCCGCCTCGACAAGCTTTATTACCATCGATCCTGAGCACACGGCGCAAAGGGAGGCCGCCATGGCCGCCAGCCGCTCTTTTGTAGCCATATGATCCCTTTGGCTTCCGAGGCCCAACACTCAGCCGATCATTCTATCGGCATCAACGTCGCGTCTTTGCAATCTCAAGGCAGCCTCGGCTTTTTCTTTGTTGAGGAGCCTTTGTATCACTCGATGTTTGACGCGGCGTGACGAATGCGCTTTGCGGGTTAGCGGTACAGGTGGCGTGTTTAGTCAGGAGTGCGCCGAAAGCGTGGTTCAATAACGAATAACCAAAAGCAAAAGCCAGACACAGCTATCACGACGAGCGCTATAAAAAATGTCTCCATGACCTACACTCCTTGAGATATCTAATGGTTGAGAATGATTGTGCCCACCAACGGCAGTCGCTGCCTGTTTTTGAGCGGCGACTTCGGCAGTCACCGTATTGCTGGCAACACGCAGCGGGAGATGGTCCACACCTATCCTTATGCTAATTTCACTGGACTCCCTATATCCGAATAACAGGCGAATGATGTCCTCGGGGCAGAGCCTCGACTGTTCAAAATTGCTCACAATCGAAAATAAATGCAGTGGCTGTCTTGAGATTACAACCATTCCTCAGACGATCCTCAGAATGGCAAAGCATTGTTGGAGCAACCATGTGCTCATTGACTGACGTAGGTCTGTATAAAATTGCTCAGTCTATGACGGTCGAGAGTGTGGAGACATGCGGAACCAATTTCTTATTTCAAATGTTGCAATGGCAAGAAACTTGCAATCGAGGACCGAGGCTAAATGCGCCATCGAGCAGTTGCGCGATTCGAGCGCTATCCCTCGGCCGCAAGTCAAGAACCCAGCGTCCCCCCACGCTGGGTTCATTTTTTGCTGGATTACCGGCAAACATCTACCTAGGGTCTGAGTAGTTTCCGATCCTGCTCTTGGGGATCTTCCGTCAGCTATGGTTCACCCAAAGCGCCACGCACGAAAAGACTGGGTATCTTGATCAAGCGACGTGGCTTTGGACCTGGAGCTCGATATGAACTGGGATTGAGACTTGTGGCTTTGCGCGTGCTGACAAACCGATCTGTCTGCTAAATCTCGATCTGCCGCCCGACTTCGACGAAATTCTTCGGAGGAAGGTTGAACAGGTCCACCGCCCGCACCGAATTGCGGAACATCAGCGTGAACAGGCGCAGGCTGGCGCGTACCAGCCAGCTGCGCCGTTTGGAGCAGACCACGGCGTCCCGGGCGCCGAAATAGACCGCATTTTCGAGGTCGATCGGACATCCCCGACCTTTCGCCTGTCGCAAGGCGGCGGGAATGTCAGGCACCTGGACGAAGCCGAAGTGCACGGTGATGTGCCAAAATCCCTCGGCGACCTTGGCCAGCTCGATGCGGTCGCGAGGCGCGACCCACGGGATATCCTCGAATTTCACCATCAGCGCGATCGCGGTCTCCTGCAGCGCTCTCATCTGCGCGACGTGCTCAACGATCAGGAACGGCGTCGTCGTGGCGAGCCGCGTCAGAAAGATCGCCGTGCCGGGCACACGCGGGACACCGCTCTGCTTGAGGCGGCGGAAGAACTCATCCGGCGTCTCCGTCAACATCGTGTGGCGGTGGCGCATGGCCTCGAAGCCGAAGTGCCATGAGACCATGACGATGAACACCAGCGTGCCGAACGTAAGCGGTATCCAACCGCCCTCGCGGATCTTGAACAGATTGGCCGCGAAGAACGCGAAATCGACAGCGAGAAACAGGCCGCATGCGGTCAACGCCGGTCCTGCCGGCAAGCGCCAGCGCTCGCGCATGACATTGTAAAGCAGCGCCGTCGTCAGCAGCATGGTGGTCGAAACTGCGGTGCCATAGGCACCCGCCAGGCGATCCGAACTGCCGAAACTGACGGTGAGCGTGACCGTCAGCACCATCATTGTCCAGTTCACGAACGGCACGTAGATCTGCCCGTATTCCTCCGAGGAGGTCTGGCGGATCCGCACACCCGGGAACCAGCCGAGCTGCATCGCCTGACGGGTCAGCGAAAACGATCCCGTGATGATCGCCTGGCTGGCGATGATCGTAGAAACGGTGGCGAGCCCCACCAGCGGATAGATCGACCATGACGGCGCCAGCCGGAAGAACGGATTGCCGTCCATTGCTGGATCGCCGAGGAAGAGAGCGGCCTGCCCGGCATAATTGAGCAGCAGCGCCGGCAACACGATCCCGTACCAGGAGGTACGGATCGGATTGCGGCCGATGTGGCCCATGTCGGCATACATCGCTTCGCCGCCGGTCATCGCCAGAAAGACCGCGCCGAGCACGGCGATCCCGCTCCAGCCGTG
>Ga0073928_10000747_pt1 | contig 69939 bp, 61 predicted proteins | sample PaiPotPPA55metaG_FD_76969 | JGI IMG/M metagenome (GOLD analysis project Ga0073928, IMG submission 76969) | Iron sulfur acid spring bacterial and archeal communities from Banff, Canada, to study Microbial Dark Matter (Phase II) - Paint Pots PPA... ...
GCTCAGCGGCACCCTCGAACTTGCAACCCAGATTCTCGGCCGGCCGGTGCGGATCGGCCGTCCGCTCGGCTTTGGCCGGCTCCCCAATGAGGCGAAGAGCGCGTCGTTCGCGGTTCCCTCGGGCCTGCTGGTCTATCCCCAATACGCTCATCTTGAACACGTCGAACCGCGGCATACGCGGCAGCTCAGGACAGGGACTGACGGCTATCTCGGAAAAGTCGGACGATGGCTTCGTGAGGGCTTCTGATGAATCTTTTCCGCACTATTGGACTTTCACGAACTCCCGCGGCCGTCGGCCGGGGCGAACCAACGCGCGCGTAATCGAGAGGCAACCATGGCACTCCATCTGACACCCCCTGACATCAGCGAGCTGAAGCCCCGGATTACCGTATTCGGCGTAGGCGGCGCCGGCGGCAACGCCGTCAACAACATGATCACCGCCGGACTGCAGGGGGTCGATTTCGTTGTCGCCAACACCGACGCGCAGGCGCTCACCATGTCGAAGGCGCAGCGCATCGTCCAGATGGGCACCCAGGTCACCCAGGGCCTCGGCGCCGGTTCGCAGCCCGACGTCGGCGCGGCCGCGGCCCAGGAAGTCATCGATGAGATCCGCGATCATCTTTCCGGCGCCAATATGGTGTTTGTCACCGCCGGCATGGGCGGCGGCACCGGCACCGGTGCCGCGCCCGTCATCGCCAAGACCGCGCGCGACATGGGCATCCTCACCGTCGGCGTCGTCACCAAGCCGTTCCACTTCGAGGGTCAGCGCCGCATGCGCACGGCGGAAGCCGGCATCGCCGAACTCCACAAGGTGGTCGATACCCTTCTGATCATTCCGAACCAGAACCTGTTCCGGGTCGCCAACGAAAAGACCACCTTCGCCGACGCCTTCGCGATGGCGGACCAAGTGCTCTATTCGGGCGTCGCCTGCATCACCGACCTGATGGTCAAGGAAGGCCTGATCAATCTCGACTTCGCCGACGTCCGCGCCGTGATGCGCGAAATGGGCAAGGCGATGATGGGCACCGGCGAGGCTTCCGGCGAGAAGCGCGCTTTGACCGCGGCGGAGGCCGCGATCGCCAATCCGCTGATCGACGATTCCTCGATGAAGGGCGCCCGCGGCCTCCTGATCTCGATCACCGGCGGCAGGGACCTCACCTTGTTCGAGGTCGACGAGGCGGCGACCCGGATTCGCGAGGAAGTCGATCAGGACGCCAATATCATCGTCGGCGCCACCTTCGACGAAACGCTCGATGGCATCATCAGGGTCTCGGTCGTCGCCACCGGCATCGAACAGGCGCTGATTTCGCGCAACGCCGCCGCGCCGGCGGCAGCCGTCACCGGCGCCGTGGCCTCGGGGTCGGCTCCGGACACCCGTCTTGCCGAGTTGACCGCGCGGCTGCGCGCCGACAATGCGCGGTTTGCCGAACGCGCCCAGAAACTGGAGACCCCGGGCGCTCCGGCTCCGGCTGCGCCGCAACGTGCCTCAGGCAGTGTCGAGCGTGCGGCGCTTGCGGCGATCGCCGCGGCGGTTGCGCCGGAGGTTTCGCAGCCGGCGGCGCCGCTGCAGCCTGCGTCCTATGGCGATGTCACGGTGCGTCCGATCGCGCAGAAGCCGACATTGTTCCCGGACCTTGATATCGCGCCTGTCCCGGCCCAGGAACCGGCGACGCCCGAGACATTCATCCCGCAAGCGGCGGAACGCGCGCCGGCTCGCGCGCCAAGGATGCCGAAATTCGAAGACCTGCCGATGCCCGCGCAGAACGAAATCCGGCAGGCCCGCGGGGAAGTCGACGAGGAGCATCCGCAAAAGACCCGGATGTCGCTGTTGCAGCGCCTGGCCAATGTCGGCTTGGGCCGCCGTGACGAAGAGAGCGAGCCTCCGATTGCCGCCCGCGCCTCGGGTCCGGCGATGGCGTCGATGCCGCCGCTGCCGGATCGGAAGCCTCAACGTTCGGTCGCGCAGCAAATCGCGGCCAGCGATCCGGTATCTGAGTATGCGCGCAGGCCTGCCCCTCAAGGGTTGGATGCCCACGGTCGCCCGGCACCTGTTGCACCGGCGCCACAGGGCGACGACCATCTTGATATTCCGGCCTTCCTGCGCCGGCAGGTTAACTGAGGTTCGTTACAATTCCGACAGCTGAAAAGGTCCCGGCTTTGCCAGCCGGGACCTTCTTCATTTCGGTCGGGGTCGGCTGCAGTAATTTGCACAAGCAGCTGATATTAAACCATTAATTATTCATTTCATGGTGCGATGGGAGGACCGGAACCACCCCTGTCCGCGGCGCAATTTGGTTAAGCTTTGGCGCGAATACGGCAGAGATAGGGTAACAATCGGTAAAAAAGCGTGAGTTGGCGCGCTTTGGGGCAATGGCTATTGTCCGCCGTGACTTGGGGATGCTTCGAGACGAATCGACCTGCGATTGGGTCGGCCAGATCTCTTGGTAAGTCGGTGTGGGCAGTTGAATGAAATTTAGCCGGCAGACAACGCTTCGGTCGCAAGCCACCGTGATAGGCGTCGGCGTTCATTCTGGTTTACCGGTAAGTCTGACCATCGGGCCTGCATCTGTCGATGCAGGTTTTATTTTTGTCCGCAGCGGTCTCGACGGCTGCGACCGAGAGGTTCAGGCGACGGCCGGTTCCGTGATCGCCACCGAATTTGCCACCGTGCTCGGCGACCGGGCGGGCCCGCTGGTCTCCACCGCCGAGCATGTGCTGGCGGCCTTGCGCGGCATGGGCGTCGATAACGCCACCATCGAAATCGATGGCCCGGAAGTTCCGATCATGGATGGCAGCGCCGCGGCCTTCGTCGCCGCGATCGATCAGGCCGGTATCGTTACACAATCGGGCTCGCGCCGTTTCATCCAGGTCTTGAAGCCGGTGCAGGTCGCGATGGGCGACTCGTTCGGCGAGTTGCGGCCCTATGCGGCCGGTTTCCGCGCCGAGGTCGAGATCGATTTCACCAACCCGGTGATCGGCCGTCAGACCTATGCGCTGGATCTTTCCCCCGAAAGGTTCCGCCGCGAGATTTGCCGCGCCCGGACCTTCGGATGCATGAATGACGTGGCGCGGCTGTGGAGTTCGGGCTTTGCGCTTGGCGCCTCGTTCGAGAATTCCGTGGTGTTCGATGAAACCCGCCTGCTCAACACCGAGGGTCTGCGCTACAGCGACGAATGCGTGCGCCACAAGGTACTCGACGTAATCGGCGATCTCGCGCTCGCGGGTCTGCCCTTGCTCGGCGCCTATCGCTCGGTGCGCGGCGGCCACAAGCTCAACCATGCCGTGCTGACGGCCCTGATGGCCGATCACAGCAGCTGGCGGGTGGTCGAGGCCGAAACGGCTCGCCGTTCGCGTGGCCACGCCGAGGCCGGCAGCGGCATGGTGGGCGGCATGGTCGCTCCGGCCTACGGTCCCGACGTTTCCTGACTTTCGTCTTCGAAATGTCCTGACTTTGAAATGTTCTGACTTTCGTTTTCGAAATGTCCTGAGCGTCCTCTTGGACGTCTTCTGATTTTCGTCTTCGAAACCTTGGGCCCCCGGCTCGACCTGCCCGGCCGGGATTGCGCCCGCCTTCGATCTGGCGCGGTAACCATGATGAGCCGCGATCCCTTCGGATCGCCTTAATCCCGGCGAAATGCCTGCGTAATCGGTTGGTTAAGGGACTTTTTTTAAGCTAAAAGGGCCGGGTTGCGTCGCGAGGCGCGCTGCGGCCACGTTACACACTGCGCCCTGACCACGCTCGGGGCGCCCGGGCACCGCATCACAGGCGTCAGGTCTTGATTTTATGTCGACAAAGCGCATGACGCTCGCACCGAACGAACGATCGACTCGTTCGGGCCTTCATCGGTTTGCGCGGCCGTTGCGGCTGGCCGCGGGCCTCGCCGTGCTCGCGATCCCACTGAGCGGATGCAGCTCCGCTACCGAGGCGTGGGACAAGGTTTTCAACAAGGACGAAACCTTCGTCGAAGAGCCTGCGGAAAAGCTCTACAACGAGGGCTTGTTCCTGATGAACGAGAAGCGCGATGCGAAGGCCGCATCGAAGAAATTCGAGGAAGTCGATCGCCAGCATCCTTATTCCGACTGGGCGCGCAAATCGCTGCTGATGTCGGCCTATGCCTTTTACAATGCCAACGACTACGACAGCTGCATTGGCGCTGCGACCCGCTACGTCACCTTGCATCCGGGAAGCCCGGATGCCGCTTACGCGCAATATCTGATCGCGGCCTCGCACTACGACCAGATTCCGGACATTACCCGCGATCAGGGCCGCACCGAGAAGGCGATCGCCGCGCTTGAAGAAGTGGTCCGCAAATATCCGACCTCGGAATATGCCGTCAGCGCCAAGTCCAAGCTTGAAGCCGCGCGCGACCAGCTCGCCGGCCGCGAAATGAATGTCGGCCGCTATTACATGCAAAAGCGCAACTACACCGCCGCCATCAACCGCTTCAAGACCGTGGTCACCCAGTACCAGACCACGCGGCATGTCGAGGAAGCGCTGGCGCGGCTGACCGAAGCCTACATGGCGATCGGAATCGTCAGCGAGGCGCAAACCGCCGCCGCCGTGCTCGGGCATAATTTTCCCGACAGCCCCTGGTACAAGGACGCCTATAATCTAGTAAGGTCCGGCGGGGTCGAGCCCACCGAGAACCAGGGCTCCTACATCTCCAAGGCCTTCAAGAAGCTGGGTCTCGGCTAGGAATTGATTTCGCATGCTGGCGCGTCTTTCGATCCGTGACATCGTCCTGATCGAACGGCTCGATATCGAGTTTTCCCGGGGCCTTGCGGTCTTGACCGGCGAGACCGGCGCGGGCAAGTCCATCCTGCTCGACGCATTCGCGCTGGCGCTCGGCGGTCGCGGCGACGCGGGCCTGGTCCGGCATGGCGCGGAGCAGGGCCAGGTCACCGCGGTGTTCGATGTCCCGAACGGTCATCCGGCGTTCGTGATCCTCAGCGACAACGGGCTCGACGACGCGGGTTCGGAAAATTCCCGTGAAATGATCCTGCGCCGCGTGCAATTGGCCGATGGCCGGACCCGCGCCTTCATCAACGATCAGGCGATCAGCGTGCAGACCTTGAAAGCGGTCGGTTCGGCATTGGTCGAAATTCACGGCCAGCATGACGAGCGGGCGCTGGTCGACGCCTCGACCCATCGCCGCCTGCTCGACGCGTTTGCCGGCCTTGAGAAGGACGTCGCCATGCTGGAGCAGCTGTGGGAGGCAAGGCGCGCCGCCACCGCGGTGCTCGACGAGCACCGCGCGGGCATGGAACGCGCCGCGCGCGAGGCGGATTATCTGCGGCACGCCTCCGACGAATTGAACAAGCTTTCGCCCAAAGACGGCGAGGAGACCGCGCTCGCCGAACGCCGCACCACCATGATGCAGGGCGAGAAGATCGCCGCCGATCTGCGCGAGGCACAGGACGCCGTGGGCGGCAACCATTCGCCGGTGGCGGCACTTTCGGCGGCGGTGCGCCGGCTCGAGCGGCGGGCGGCCAATGCCCCCGCGCTGGTCGAGCCCGCCGTGAAGGCGATCGATGCCGCCATCGACGCGCTTGAGGAGGCCGACCAGCACCTCAACGCCGCGCTGATCGCGGCGGACTTCGATCCTGCCGAGCTCGAACGCATCGAGGAGCGGCTGTTTGCCTTGCGCGCGGCCTCGCGCAAATATTCGACGCCGGTCGAGGGGCTTGCTCAGCTCGCCGCGAAATATGCCGCCGACGTGGCGCTGATCGACGCCGGCGCCGATCGGCTGAAGAAGCTCGAGGCCGCCGCCGCCGAGGCCGACAAGCGCTACGCCGCTGCCGCCACCAAACTCTCCGCCGCGCGGGTAAAATCCGCCGAGAAGCTCAACAAGGCGGTCAATGCCGAACTCGCGCCGCTGAAACTGGAGCGGGCGAAATTCACGACGCAAGTCGATTCCGATCCGAAGTCGCCGGGGCCGCAGGGCTACGACCGCGTCGAGTTCTGGGTGCAGACCAATCCCGGCACCAGGCCGGGACCGCTGATGAAAGTCGCCTCCGGCGGTGAATTGTCGCGATTCCTGCTCGCGCTCAAGGTGGTGTTGTCGGACCGCGGTTCGGCGCCCACCCTGGTGTTCGACGAGATCGATACCGGCGTCGGCGGCGCGGTGGCGGACGCGATCGGGGCGCGGCTGGCGCGGCTGGCCTCCAAGGTCCAGGTGATGGCGGTGACGCATGCGCCGCAGGTCGCCGCGCGTGCCGACCAGCATCTGCTGATTTCAAAGGACGCGCTCGACAAGGGCAAGCGCGTCGCCACCCGCGTCAACGCACTGGCCGCCGATCACCGCCGCGAGGAAATCGCCCGCATGCTGGCCGGCGCCGAGATCACCGCCGAGGCAAGGGCGGCGGCGGAACGGCTGCTGAAAGCGGCGACGGCGTAGGACTTTCGTGTCCCGGACGCGGTGCAGCGCCCTTGCGCTGCTCCGCAGAGCCGGGACCTTCAGCCACATGGACCCCGGATCAGCAGCGCATCACCATAGTGCGTCGAAGACGCGCGTGAACGCGCTTGTGGTGCTGCGCAGCATCCGGGGAACGTCGGGCGGCCGGCCCGCTTTTCTCGAAATGAACTTCGTCGTATTCAAGTAGCCATGGCCAAAGCAGTAAAAAGAATCCCCGCTCCCGACGTCGCTACCCTCACCAGGGCCCAGGCCAAGGTCGAGCACATGCGGCTGGCGCTCGAAATCGAGCGTCACGACAAGGCGTACTATCAGGAAGATGCGCCGAAGATTTCCGACGCCGACTATGACGGCTTGCGCCAGCGCTTCAATGCCATCGAGGCGCGCTTTCCGGAGCTCGTCAGCAGTGAATCGCCGTCGCAGAAAATCGGCGCGGCGCCGTTAGGAAAGTTCAGGAAGGTCCGGCATGCGGTGCCGATGCTGTCGCTCGACAACGCCTTCGCCGAGGGGGACGTTGACGACTTCGTCGGCCGCATCCGCCGCTTCCTGAAACTTGCCGACGACGACCGGATCGATTTTTCCGCCGAGCCGAAGATCGACGGGCTTTCGATGTCGCTGCGTTACGAGGCCGGCGAACTCGTCACCGCGGCGACGCGCGGCGACGGCGCCGAGGGCGAGGACGTCACCGCCAATATCCGCACGCTGGAGGATGTGCCGAAGAAGCTGAAGGGGCGCAACGTGCCTGAACTCTGCGAGGTGCGCGGCGAGGTCTATATGACCAAGAAGGCCTTTCTCGCGCTCAACGAGCGGCAGAAGGCCGAAGGCGGCACCATTTTCGCCAATCCGCGCAATTCGGCGGCGGGCTCCCTGCGCCAGAAGGATCCGTCCATCACCGCCTCGCGTCCGCTCGGCTTTTTCGCCTATGCCTGGGGGCAGATGACGGAAATGCCGGCGGAAACCCAATCCGGCATGATCTCCTGGTTCGAACGCTGCGGCTTCAAGACCAATCCGCTGACGAAAATCTGCCACTCGGTCGAGCAGCTGATCGCGTTTCATCGCAAGATCGAGGAGCAGCGCGGCAGGCTCGATTACGACATCGACGGCGTCGTCTACAAGGTCGACCGCATCGACTGGCAGGAGCGCCTCGGCTTCGTCTCGCGCACGCCGCGCTGGGCGATCGCGCATAAATTCCCGGCCGAGCGCGCCATCACCGTGCTCCGGGATATCGAAATCCAGGTCGGGCGCACCGGCTCCTTCACGCCGGTCGGCAAGCTCGAGCCGGTTGGCGTCGGCGGCGTCATCGTGCAGAACGTCACGCTGCACAATGAGGACTATATCAGGGGTATCGGCGGCGGCGGCGAGCAATTGCGCGAGGGCCGCGACATCCGGATCGGCGACACCGTCGTGATCCAGCGCGCCGGCGACGTCATCCCCCAGATCGTCGATGTCGTGATCGACAAGCGGCCGAAAGGCGCGAAAGAATTTCGCTTTCCGAAGAAGTGTCCGTGCCCGCTGCACACCGACGTCGTGCGCGAGGAGACCGCGACCGGCGAGGAGGGGTCGCGCGCGCGCTGCAGCGGCGAGTTCGCCTGTCCGTACCAGAAGATCGAGCATTTGAAATTGTTTTGCTCGCGCCGCGCCTTCGATATCGAGGGGCTCGGCGAAAAGCAGATCGAGTTCTTCTTCGAGCAGGGATGGGTCAAGGAGCCCGCCGATATCTTCACGCTGCCCGCGCGCAACCCAAGGCTCAAGCTCGAGGAGATCGAGGGTTACGGCGAGACGTCGGTGCGCAACCTGTTCGCGGCCATCGAGGAGCGGCGGCGGATTTCGCTGGAGCGCTTTATCTACGCGCTCGGCATGCGCCATGTCGGCGAGACCACGGCGCTGGCGCTGGCGCGCGGCTATGGTTCGTGGGAAGCCTTCCACGACGCCTGCCTCAAGGTCGCCAAAGGCGACGAGGAGACCATCGCCGAGATGGATGCGCTCGACCAGATCGGCGACACCGTGATCATGAGCATCAAGGCGTATTTCGGCGAGAGCCATAACCGCGGCATCGTCGAGCGGCTGACCAAGGAAGTCACCATTCTCGATGCGGAGAGGCCGAAGAGCAATTCGGCGGTCGCCGGCAAGACCGTGGTGTTCACCGGCGCGCTGGAGAAGATGACGCGCGACGAAGCCAAGGCGATGGCCGAACGGCTGGGGGCCAAGGCCGCGGGCTCGGTGTCGAAGAAGACGGATTACGTGGTCGCAGGTCCCGGCGCCGGCTCGAAGCTGGCGGAGGCCAAGAAGCACGGCGTCGAGGTGCTGACCGAGGATGAGTGGCTGAAGCTGGTCGGGGAGTGACCACACCCTTCGTCATTGCGAGGAGCATTAGCGACGAAGCAATCCATTCCTTGCGCGGCATGGATTGCTTCGCGGAGCCTGTCATCGGGCGGCGCTTTGCGCCGACCCGTTGGCTCGCAATGACGACTCAATCGTGATCCTGGCGCTCACCTGGCAATCTCTCACAACATCCCCGACTCTTCCTCTTCCGCCTGCTCGATCAGGGCCTCGCTGACGACGACGTCGCGGCGCGGGATCAGGAAGACCATGGTCGACGCGCAGGCGATCGACAATACGAAGACGGCGGCATTGAGCGGCACCGGCGTTGAAAAATGGCCGCCGAGATAGGCGCCGAATTGCGAAACCAGCGAGCCGAGCCCCATCTGCAGGAATCCCATCGCGCCCGATGCGGTGCCGGCGGCCTCGGGGCGGACGCTGATGGCGCCGGCCGCCGAGTTCGACATCACGAAGGCATTGGCGAACATCACCAGCATCTGGGTCCCGAACAGCCAGGACGGCGCCTGGTTGAGCCCGGCGAGGCCCCAGATGAGGTTCAGCAGGCTGCCGGCCAATTGCAGCGCGAGCCCGAACCAGATCAGTTTTTCCAGCGAATGCCGTGGCGCGAACCGCACGCAGAACAGATTGCCGACCAGATAGGCGAATCCCGTGGTCGCAAACCACGCGCCATATTCGGCGCCGGTGCGGCCCATCTGCGTCACCACGATATACGGCCCGCCGCCGGCGAAGGTGAAGATGATCTGCGAGGCCAGCACCTGGCACAGCACGTAGCCGATGAATGCGCGGCTCTTGATGAGGTTGCCGACATCGCCGCGAAATCCGCCGGTTCCGAGACGATCGCGGCGCGTCTCCGGCAGCGTGACGGCAATCGCCACCGCGATGGCAAGGGAGACGGCGGTGATGACGTAGAAGATCGAGCGCCAGCCGAACGCCGTCTCCAGCAGGCCTCCGGTGAGCGGGCTCAGCATCTGCGCGATCATCATCACCGCGATCACCAGGCTGATCATGGCGCCGATCCGCTCGCGGCTATAGAGATCGCGGATGATGGCGCGGCTCACCACCATGCCGGTGGCGCCGCCCAGCGCCTGCAGGAACCGCGCGGCGATCAGTTGCGGCAGGGTTTCCGCAAAGATGCAGGCGGCACTCGCCAATACCATCAGGCCGAGACCCGCCAGCAGCACCGGGCGGCGTCCGAAGCGGTCGGACAACGGCCCCATGATGATCTGCGAACAGGCGATGCCGACCATGTAGAGCGACACCGTCATCTGCGCGACCGAGATGTCGCGGCCGAACGTGACGGCCAGCCGGGGCAGGGCCGGCACCAGCATGTAGAGCGAGATCGGCGCGACGCCGGTCATCGCGACCAGCAGCAACAGCATGATCCGGGACTTGGCGATATGGGACTTGGCGATATAGGTCTTGGCGATATCGGTCGTCGCGATATCGTTCGGTGTCGCCGCGCCGGGCGGTCCGCCCATCACTCCGTGCATTGAAGTCTGATCCAATCTCCTGAATCAGACTCTAGCGATATCCTTCACCGCGAACATGGTTGTTTCGGAATGCGGCTATTCCGTTTTCGGGATGCGTTGAATGCAGGCCGTCATTCCGGGATGGTGCGTTAGCACCAGACCTCAGATGCGCAATTGCGCATCGGGGAATCTCGAGATTCCGGGTTCGCGCGAAGACGCGCGCCCCGGAATGACGTCTCGGAGGGCTACTACAGCGACAGCGGCGCGGTCGCGGCGTCGAGCCATATTTGGGTGGCCTCGTCGACATGCAGGCGCACCGCGTGGCGCACTTTTTCGTGGTAGTCGTTGAGCCAGCTCAGCTCTTCGCCGGTCAACATGTTCAGATCGACCAGCCTGCGGTCGATCGGCGCCAGCGTCAGCGTCTCGAAGGCGTGGACCGGCTTCTCGGCGCCCATGACGTCGGTGCCGACCACCAGTTCCAGATTCTCGATCCGGATTCCGAAAGCGTCGGTCTTGTAGTAGCCGGGCTCGTTGGAGAGGATCATGCCGCGTCGCAGCGGCGTGGTGCCGAGTTTCGAGATTCGCGCCGGGCCTTCGTGGACCGAAAGATAGCTGCCGACGCCGTGGCCGGTGCCGTGCTCGAAATCGATGCCGGCCTGCCACAGGAATTGCCGCGCCAGCGTATCGAGCTGCGCGCCGGTGGTGCCGTCGGGAAACAATGCGCGCGCGATCGCGATATGGCCGCGCAACACCCGGGTGAAGCGGTCGCACATTTCGAAGGTCGGCGCGCCGATCGCGATGGTGCGGGTGACGTCGGTGGTGCCGTCTTGATATTGCGCGCCGGAATCGATCAGCAGGAGATCGCCCGGCGCGATCCGCCGGTTGCTCTTGCGGGTGACGCGGTAGTGCACGACGGCGCCGTTCGGCCCGGTGCCGGAAATGGTCGGAAACGAGACGTCCTTCAGCGCGCCGGTGTCGCGGCGGAAGGTCTCCAGCGCCTCGACGGCGTCGATTTCGGTCAGCGCGCCGGTCGGCGCCTCGCGGTCGATGAAGGCGAGGAAGCGCGCCAGCGCCACCGCGTCGCGCCGGTGCGCGGCCCGGCTGCCTTCGATCTCGGTCGAGTTCTTGACCGCCTTGAGCAGGCTGACCGGGTCATTGCCGCGCACCGGCTTGCCGCCGGCGGCCGATATCAGGCGGCTCAGGGCGTCGGCGGCGGTGGTGCTGTCGAGCGCTACGCCGGCGCCGCTTCGCGCAAGCTCGGCCAGTTTTGGTATCAGCGCGTCCGGCTCGGCGACATCGGCGGTGCGTTCGAGATGGTCGCGGGCGCTGTTCGACAGCTTGCGGTGATCGATGAACACGGTGGGGCGGCCGGCTTTCGGCACCAGGGCATAGGACAAAGGCAGCGGCGTATGCGAGACGTCGCCGCCGCGGATGTTGAAGGTCCACGCCACCGCGTGCGCATCCGACAGCACCAGCGCATCGACGCCGAGCTTGTCGATCTCCAGCGCAATCCGCTTCAGTTTTTCGGTTTCCGCCTCGCCGGAAAATTGCGGGCCGTGCACGGTGACGGGCGCCAGCGGCGGGGCCGGGCGCTCGGTCCACACGGTGTCGACGGGATTGCCGTCGACCGCGATCAACTCGGCGCCGGCCTTGGCGCAGGCCGCCGCCAGCCGCTCGGCCGCCGCCGAGGTATGCAGCCAGGGATCGAATCCGAGGCGGTCGCCGGCGACCAGATGCGCGGCCACCCAGGTCTCGGGCGGCGGATCCACCAGCGGTTCGACGCTCCAGGCCTTGGCGTCGACCTGCTTTGCCGCCTGCAGCGTATAACGGCCGTCGACGAATAACGCGGCCTCCCGGCTCAGCACGACGGCGAGGCCGGCGGAGCCGGTAAAACCGGTCAGCCAGGCCAGCCGCTCTTCCGACGGCGCGACATATTCGTTTTGCTGCTGATCGGCGCGGGGAACCACGAATCCGGTCAAATGGCGCCGCGCCAGCTCCTCGCGAACGGCGGCCAGCCGCGCGGTCAGCGCCACGCCGGTTTCGGGTTCCTCGAATGTCTGGAAAATGGCTTCGAACATCGCTCGGCTGCTTTGGGACTAGCTACTTTAGGATCAGGTAGAGAACTGCGCAATCGCAGCAAAATGCTTCCGATTCGAGATTTATTGTGCTTCAATTGCTGCACCTGCGTTAGACGGGTTTGAACGGCACGCTGGCCAAGGCTGTCGTCAAAAAAAAGATCCGGGGAGAAGTCCAGGGGTGTTTCAACTCGACGACGAGGGGAACCACGATGCCCGTCTTTACCTTTGAGAAGATCTCGCCGCCCGTTCGCCGCGGGCCGATTGCGCCCGCCGTCAAAAAGCAGCGCGGCGTCATCATTCAGATTCTGGATCGCTTCGTCGAGGCGCGCGCCAAGCGCACGCTGCGCGGGGAAAAGGGCGTCGTCCGCCGCAACCAGAAGCCGCAGGACTAATTTAACCGTCATTCCGGGGCGCGTCGCAGACGCGAACCCGGAATCTTGGGATTCCCCGATGCGCAATTGCGCATCAGCTTGCCTGGCACATCAACAGGCTGCTCCAGCCTTCGATCCGGATGTGCCGTTTCAGAACAAGTCCGCGGGCGCGATAGGCGGCGATGACGGCGCTGGCCTGAGCGGGCAACAGCCCCGACAGGATCACCAGCGCGCCACGCGCCAGATGCCCGGACATCGGCGTTGCCATCTGCCGCAACGGATTGGCCAGGATATTCGCCAGCACCAGATCGAACGGCCCGCGCTGCCTGAACTGCGGTGCTGAAAACCCGATGGCCCGGATCGTCTCGACCAGGTCGCCGGTGCCGTTGAGCCGGGCATTGTCGGCTGCGACCCGCACCGAGAGCGGATCGATATCGCTCGCCAGAACTCTTCCATGAAGCGCTTTCGCCGCCGCGATCGCCAGCACGCCGGTGCCGGTGCCGAGGTCGAGCACGCGCCGGGGGCAATAGGCCTTCAGCACCTCGTCGAGCAGGATCAGGCAGCCGCGGGTGGTGCCGTGGTGGCCGGTGCCGAACGCCAGCGCCGCCTCGATCTCGATGCCGAGCTTGTTGGGCGGCACCCTTTCGCGGTCATGCCGGCCATGGACGATGAAGCGCCCGGCGCGGACCGGGATCAGTTGCTCAAGCGTCGCCTTGACCCAGTCCTTGGCCTCCACCGTGTCGAAGTGGATGGCCAGCGCGACCTCGTCGCCGGCCGCAATGCCGACCAGTTCGCGGATCGAGGTCTGGTCGGGCGCCTCCGCAAAATGCACGGTGATGTCCCAGCGCCCGCTGGCGCCCTCGAACGCGGCGATCGCGGCCTGGCCTTCGAAAAAGCTCTCGGTCAACAGATCGACCACGCGTTTGGCGGTCTGCTCATTGCCGATGGCAAAGCTGGCGCGGTGGGTAGAGGGCGTGAGGGGGATGGTCATTGGCGGTTTGGGGGATGAGCGGCGGGGGTTGTTCGGTGGTATCTCAGTTCAGTAGTGTCTCAGTTTGAAAATTACCTGGCCTTTACGAGCATTGCGATGCTTTGGTGTACCGTGACCCACATCGAAATCGAAAATATAGGATAGCCGGCGCTTAGCGGTAAGCTTCGCAAGGGAGGCGCGCGGACCCATGAAAGCAAGACTTATCATCGCAATGGCAATTGGGGCGCTCATCTCGATGATTTTTCTGGCTATACCGTCGCTAAGAAACGGCACTAGCGCATGGGCGTTTTTGGAACTTCCAGGCATGATTGCGGTGCTGCTGGCGGGGCCAATCAGTTCCGACAACTTGCTCTTGGCTCTTGCGTGGGCCGTGAATGCAGTCGCCTACGGCCTAGTTGCCTTGGCGGTTCTCAGTATTCTCAAAATTTCAACCTGAGACCCCACCGGTCGCCCACAACCTGTCCACATCGAACGCAAGGCTTGTCCACAGGGTTATCCACCGAAACATACCGGGTTCATTCAGGGGTTTGTCGGCCGATTTCCACAGCCCGCGCGGCCAAGGAGTTTCTCGACGCCCATCGCCGGCCGCTGTATGGTCTGCTCCGAAGGGGGGCGGTTCTATCATGCGGAACGGGCTTTATTCCCTCCATATGCACATGCTTGACGGCGTGAAGGGCCGCGACAGCGGGGTGCTGATCCTGCGGGACGGCCGGCTTCATGGCGGCGGCCCCTATTTCTGGTCGGTCGGCACCTACACCGTGGGCGAGGGGACCTGGAAGGGCGAGTTGACCACCAACCAGCACACGCCCCTTGCCGATCCTTTCCTGCGCCCGTTGGCCGGCGGGCAGGAAGCCACCAGCGGGTTTTCGGGGACGTTTGCCGACGACCAGGCCGAGGTGTTCGGCACCGCGCTGGTGGGAACCAGAAGCCTGAGCTTTCGCGCCACGCTGAAGCGGCTCGCGGACGATTGATGCCGCTGATGCCGCCGGCCGGGGTGCGCCGGGCTAAGCCGGAAACCAGTTCCGCACCATCATGAAGGCGGCTACGCGGGGAACTCAACATCCGGGGCCCGAGGGCTCTTGTCCGGCGGGTTGGTTTGATCGAGCTGGGATTTGAGATCAGCGGCCCTCGCGACAAGCGCGCCCGCAACATCCGGGTCCCTGATCGATCTAGCCAGCTTGAGAAGTGTGGCCGCCCGCCACGTCAAAGAGTTCCTGCCCAGCACAACGCACCCCCTTGATACTGCGCAGGCATGACGCGCAGACCGGGGGAATCGTTCCGGGGAACTCCATTAAAAACGCATGTCAGGGATTTGGTTCCAACCCAATTCATTGGTCCCACTCCAGTCGCTGTCGTCGAGCCAACGGCTGTTCTCACTGACCGATCAACCGGTTTTCCACATCCTGTCCACCGGTTTGTCCACCGGTCGTACAGGGTTCATCCGAACAGCGCCCGGTGATCGCGCAAAATCACCCGCGCGGCGTTGTGGCCGGGCGCGCCGGTGACGCCGCCGCCGGGGTGGGCGCCGCTGCCGCAATGATAAAGGCCCTGCAGCGGCCCGCGATAATCGGCGTGGCCGAGCATCGGCCGTGCCGAGAACAATTGATTGAGCGTCAGGGCGCCGTGGAAAATATCGCCGCCGAGCAGCCCGAACTGCCGCTCGAGGTCGAGCGGCGACAGAATCTGCCGCCCGATCACGCTCGTCGAAAAACCCGGCGCGTATTTATCCACCGTCGCGATCATCAGATCGGCCACTTCCTCGCGATGGTCGTCCCACGACCTTCCACCCGATAATTCCGGCGCGACGTGCTGACAAAAAAGACTGGCGACATGCTGGCCCGGCGGACACAGCGTATCGTCCAGCGTCGAGGGGATCAGCACCTCGATCACCGGCTCGCGGCTCCAGCCCTGGCTGCGCGCGTCCTGCCAGGCGCGATCCATATAACCGAGGCTGGGTGCGATGATGATGCCGGCGGTGAGGTGATCGCCCGGGCCGGGCAGCGCCGTGAACGAGGGCAGGGCGCTGAGCGCGACATTCATCCTGAACGTGCCGGAGCCGTTGCGCCAGTTCTTGATGCGCGCGAGAAATTCGCCCGGCAGCGCATCCGGCGGCAACAGCCGCGTATACAGCAGCTTCGGATTGACGCTGGCAGCGACATATCTGGCGCGCACGGTTTCGCCATTGTCGAGGATGACGCCGACGGCGCGGCCGCGCTCGACGATCACCTCGCGGACGCCGGCCTCGAGCGCGATCTCGACGCCATGCCCGCTTGCGGCGCGCGCCATCGCCTGCGTGATCGCCCCCATGCCGCCGATGGCATGGCCCCAGACGCCCTTCCTGCCGTTCACCTCGCCGAACGCATGATGCAGCATCACATAGGCCGAGCCCGCCGCATAAGGGCTCGCATAATTGCCGACGATGGCGTCGAACCCGAACAGCGCCTTCACCAGATCGCTTTCGAAGACGTCGTCCAGCATCTCGCCGGCCGAGCGCGTGAACAGATCGAGCAGCGAGCGTTGTTGCTCCAGCGAGAGCCTGCGCAGGATGCCGGCGGTGCCGAGCGCGTTGAGGCTCTCGCGGATTGCGCGCGTACTGAACCCCTCCACGATGTTCGGCGGCGCGCGCAACACGAAGGCGCGCAGCACGTCGGCGATCTCTTCAAGCCTGAGGTTGAACGCCTCCAGGCTTTCGGCATCGCGCTCGCTGAGCCTTGCCAGGGATTGACGGGTGCGGCCTTCGCCGGTCAGCAGATAGCTGCCATCGGGGGCGGGCAGGAAATTCTGCGCGCGGCGCTCGACGATCCGCAATCCCTGCTCGGCCAGCTTGAGATCCGAAATGATTTGCGGGTTGAGCAGGCTGACCGTGTAGGCCGCGACCGAATTGCGGAACCCCGGATGGAATTCCTCGGTGACCGCGGCGCCGCCCGCCACCTTGCGGCGCTCGACGACTTTTACGCGCAGGCCCGCCATCGCGAGATAAGCCGCGCAAGTGAGGCCGTTATGCCCGGCACCGATGATGACAACGTCTGTTTCGTTCATGCCTGCTTCAGTTTTCGTCTGTCGTTCCGGGGCAACCCGCAGGGCTGAACCCGGAATCTCGATTAAGCGCGCAAGACAATGTCGGGATTCCGGGCTCCTGCCTTCGGCAGGCCCCGGGATGACGTTCCGCTGCTTCCGTTAATCCTTAGCGAAGATGTGAACATCGGCACAGCGTGAAGTGACCGCCTTGGCGCCCGGCCCCGCATTGCCCGCTGCATCGCGCTATGCTCCATTGCCGCTCCCGGCGCCCGCCGGGAGCTTATTGTTTGAGGCGTTTTCGCCTGAAAATGCCTTGCCGGAGTTTTTCATGACGTCACCTGATCCGTCCGTGGTCGCGGACCGGCCTTCCGCGAGCCGAAACCGGCTGGTGCTGCTGGTCTATACGGCCGCCATTTTTGTCAGCGCGCTGCTGTTGTTCTCGGTGCAGCCCTTGTTCACGAAAATGGTGTTGCCGCGGCTCGGCGGTTCGCCCGCGGTGTGGTCGGTGGCGATGGTGTTCTTCCAGTCGCTGCTGCTCGCGGGCTACGCCTACGCGCATTATCTGATGCGGCTTCGCAACCCTGTGATTCCGGTCGCGGTGCATCTGGCGCTGCTGGTGATCGCGCTTCTTACGCTGCCGCTGTCGATCGCGGGCGGGTGGGGTGAACCGCCGACCAGCGGCTACGCGCTCTGGCTGCTCGGCCTGTTTGTGGTCTCGATCGGGCTGCCGTTCTTTGCGCTGGCGGCGAACAATCCGCTGTTGCAGGCCTGGTTCGTCCGCACCGGTCACCCCAATGGTCCCGACCCGTATTTCCTCTACGCCTCCTCCAATATCGGCAGCTTCCTGGCGCTGTTGTCCTATCCGGTGCTGCTGGAGCCGATGTTCGCGCTGCGCACGCAAAACCTGATCTGGACCGGCGGCTATGGCCTGCTGATCGTTCTGATCGCGGCCTGCGCCGTGCTGCTGCTGCGCTCGCCGGCGTCGGCGGCGGTGGATACCCTGGCCACGGACAGCGACGCCCCGGCGCCGGCCTGGAGCTTGCGCGCGCGCTGGATCTTTCTCGCCGCGGTGCCGTCGGGCCTGTTGATCGCGGTGACCGCGCATATTTCCACCGACGTCGCCGCCGCACCCTTGCTGTGGGTGCTGCCGCTGTCGCTCTATCTGTTGACCTGGGTGCTGGTGTTTCAGTCGCGCCCGCTGTTGCCGCACCGATGGATGCTGATGATTCAGCCGGTGGCGATCGCGGGCATCATCGTGCTGCTGGCGGTCGGCGGTGAACAGAACCTGCTGCTGACGCTCGGCGGCCATCAGCTCTGTTTCTTCGTCATTGCGATGGCCTGCCACGGCGAACTGGCGCGCACCCGCCCCGCCGCGAAATATCTCACCGGGTTTTATGTCGCGCTGTCGTTCGGCGGCATGGTCGGCGGCCTGTTCGCCGGGCTGATCGCGCCGTATGCGTTTTCGTGGGTCGCGGAATACCCGATCCTGCTGGCGCTGGCGGCGTTGTGCCGGCCGGCCGGCGAGGAACGCCTGTCGCGCTGGAGCCGCTGGTACTGGCCGGCTCTCGCTATCCTCGCGGTGGCGCTGATCGCACCATCGTTCGGCACCGGCAAGGTGTTCGACTGGCTCGAAAATCAGCGGGTCTATGTAGTCGGCGCGGTCGCGGTTGTCGGGGTGCTGCTGGCACTCGGGCTGAAGGCGGATCGCTGGAAGCTGGCGGCGATCGCCACGCTGGCGCTGGTGCTGATCCGGGTCTATCCGGCCGACGAGGGGCGGGTGGAAACCGTGCGCAGCTTTTTCGGGGTCCACAAGATCGTGGTGACGCCGCACGGCCAGTATCACGTGCTGATGCACGGCACCACGATCCACGGCGCCGAGAAATTCCAGAACAATGACGGCACGCCGGTGACCGGGCGGCCCGAGCCGATCACCTATTATCACAAGGACGGCGGCATCGGTCAGGCGATCACGGCGATCCGCGAGCGCAAAGGCGGGCCACTCCGCGTGGCGGTGATCGGCCTTGGCGCGGGCACGCTGACTTGCGCCTCCGAACCCGGTGAGACCTGGAAGTTCTTCGAGATCGATCAATCGATGGTCGATACCGCGCGCGATCCCAGATATTTCACCTACATCAAGAACTGCGCGCCGGATCTGAGGCCGGTAATGGGCGACGCACGGCTGACTTTCGCCCGCGAGCCCGACGGCCTCTACGATCTGATCATCGTCGACGCCTATTCCTCGGACGCGATCCCGATCCATCTCGCCACCGAAGAGGCGATGAAGATCTATAAGGACAAGCTCGCGCCGCAGGGCGCGGTGCTGATGCATGTCTCGAACCGGCACCTGGAATTGTCCAGCGTCGTGGTCGGCATCGCCGAGGCCAATGATCTCAAGAGCTGGGTCTACAGCGAGGATTCCGGGCGCGATGGCGAGTACATCTTCTCGACCTCGGTCGTGGTCTCCGCGCGCGAGGAGGCCGATATCGGCAAACTGGCATCGTCGGAGCAATGGACCGAGACCGAAGCCGACGAAAACCAGCGGGTGTGGACCGACGATTACTCCAACGTGCTGGGCGCGGTGTACCGGCGGCTGCGCGACGGCGAGCAGTAGATCGTCAAAACGTGAACGCGGTTGGGCCGGCGAAGCCCGGCCAATGCAGGCGGCTTCGGGAACTTCGGCTGCCGGGCGGAATTTATAACCTGGATGATCTGAATTGTGCCGCTTCCTGGTGCGCGGGCGCTTGAGGAGAGTGTCATGCCGAAACTCAAATTGCTGTCTGTGATTGCTCTTTCGCTCGCGCTTTCCGGCGCGGTGTATGGCCGCGGCGGCGGCGGTGGACATGGCGGGGGCGGCGGTCATTTTGGCGGCGGCGGTCATTTTGGCGGTGGCGGGCACTTTGGCGGTGGTGGGCACTTTGGCGGTGGCGGGCACTTTGGTGGCGGTGGACATTTCGGCGGCGCACGCGTGGGCGGTTTCCGCGGCGGTGGCGCGCATTTCGGTGGATTCCGCGGCGGCGGAGCGCATTTCGCCGGCGGTGGCCGGCACTTCGGTGGCCGGTCCGCGATATCCCGATCGGCCGGGGCAGCGGGTTTGCGCGGCAATCGTTCGTTGGCCGTCCGCAATTCCGCAGTGGCCGGGCGAAACGCAAGCATCAGGTCCCGCGCCGTTCGCAGCGCAATGATCTCGGGCGCGGTGGCCGGCGCATTGCACAACCACGGCGCTTTGCGCAACCCGGGCACCCGCGCGCAGATCGCGGCGAGCGCGGCAACGGCGGGATGGCATGGCCGGGACCGGCGCGGCGGATGGTGGCGGCACGGCAATGGCGGTTATGGCTGGGTCGGCCCGCTGTTTTGGCCGTTCGCCTACTACGATATCTCTGATTATGCGATGTGGGGCTACGACCCGTCGTTCTGGGATTACGGCTACGGCGATCTCTATGCCGGCATTTTCGCGCCTTACGGCTATGACGACCTGGCCGGCTATCTGCCGCCGGCTGGCGGCGGCGCTTCCGCCGGCACCGCGCCGGCGACCTCCGCATCGCCCGCGGCAAATCCCGTACCGGATGAACTGTCGCAAATGTGCGGCGAGGACGGCCGCGACATCGCCGGCCTGCCGATCGATCAGATCCAGCAGGCGATCCAGCCCAACGACGCCCAGCGCGCGGCGCTCGACGACCTCGCCAATGCGTCGGTGAGAGCCGCGCAGAGCATCAAGGCCGCGTGTCCCATGCAGATCGTGTTGACCGCGCCGGGCCGGCTTGCCGCCATGCAGGCGCGCCTCGAAGCGATGATCGCGGCGGTCAACATCGTGCAGTCGCCGCTGGATCGTTTCTACGCCCTCCTCAACGACGAGCAGAAGGCCCGCTTCACCGCGCTCGGCCAGGATCAGCGTGAAGGTCGGGGCGGGGGCCAACTCGCCCCGGGTTGCGGCGGTACGCAGCCCGGCGCGACCGAATGGCCGACCGCCGAGATCGAGGCGCGGTTGCATCCGACCGAAGCGCAGCGCGCAAGCCTCGCCAACCTGAAGGACGCCAGCGCCAAGGCGGCGGAGATGCTCAAGGCCTCTTGCGCGCCCGACACCACGCTGACACCTCCGGCGCGGCTCGCTGCCGTCGGCCAACGGCTCGACACCATGCTGCAAGCGGTCGAGACCGTGAAGGCGGCGCTTGACGATTTCTACCAGGATTTGACCGACGAGGAGAAGGCGCAGTTTGAAGCCATCGGCCCCGGCCGCGGCGTGTCGTCATCCGACGAAAACACGACCACGTCCAGACATTACCGCCGACGCCATCACGCCAGCATCGGTGGAATCGTGCGCCGGATTATTTCACTCGGGTTCTGAACTCGGGACAAAAAGCGCTTCCAGCCGAAGTGTGTACCCGTTCGCATGAAGGAAACGCGTAAGCGAGGACGGTTGGCGCCGGCCTATCGGGCGCGCATGCGCGGCGGGTCGGCCGCGATGGCGCTGATCGCTTCCCGCCGGTCGACCAACGCGTGATGAAACTGTTCGAGCACGAGGCTGTAGGCGGACAAATCGCCTTCCTCGATCGCGCCGTCATCGTAGCAGTCGAGCGTTTCACGAAGGATGTCGTCGGCCTCGCGCTGCAATGCATCCAGCTCTTCAATGGAATCGGTTTTCCTGACCAGTGCAATGGTGGCGAGCAGCTTGTCGCGATGTTCGGTATTCAGCCTTCGTTCGTCCCGCCGGATATAGTGGCGCAACCACGCGCTACCTGAGCCGAGCAGGGAAAGAACCAGAACCCCGCCCCAGATGTAGTCGCTGTATTTGTCCATGAACGTCCGTTCGGTGCCGTCAATGTAGGCCGCCGCTCCCGGGTGGGCGAGGATCGCGGCATCCTTGTCGGTGTTCGGTTTCTCAATCTTCAATGCGCCCGGGACTTCCCTGGCGAGCGAGGGCCGAACCGAAAACAGCTCTCGGGTGAAAGCCCCAACCGCGCTGTCGGACAGGGATTTCGGCGCGACGATCAGGTGGTTGACGCCAACTGTCTCGACCGTGTCGGCGGGCCTGGCCGGGGACGAAGTGAAGGAACTTCCGGGAATTTCCTCCGATTCATACAGCGGGTGCTTGTGGGCGATCGCCTCCGATACGTCGATGGGAAGAAATGCCGGTTCGCCCCTGACGCGTGCGGTCGAGGTGATGGCCTCGGTGGTGATCCGGCTGTCAAGCGGCCCGACCGTCATGAACGCATCGATCAAGGGATCGTGCAGCATCTGGGCGATCTGGCCGGTGCTGAACTGGGAGACCGCCACCTTGTCGGGGTTGACGCCCGATTCCGCCAGGATCACGCGGAGCAGCGTGACGTTCACCTTGGTTCGGCCAACGACGCCGACGCGATGGCCTTCGAGATCGCCGATTTCCTTGATTTTCGATTTGGATTCTTTCTTCGATCCTTTGCGCGGGGCACCGGAAGGTGTCCACAGAACCACGACGTTCTTGCGCAGGATGGCGACAGCCTCGGTGCCGTTGGGCATTTCCTCATCGGCGCGAACCACGGCCAGATCGGTTTCGTCGGCCCCGAGCAGTCCAATGCTCTCGATCGGGCCGGCGGTTGAGATCACCGTAAGCCGAACCGGACTGCCCGGACGGGTAAAGGATTGCGCCAATGCCTGGATCAGTTTCTGGTCGTCGCTCCCCGGCGGGCCAACGGCAATGCGCAAGATCGTTGGCCTCGATACGAGAAACGCCGTGCCGGCAAGGGCAGCGAAGATCAGCAAGGCAGCGGCCAGGAGCAGAAACGGAGAACTCTTGCTCCGGCCTCGCGGAGACCGGCCTGCGTCCAAACCGTCTGATGGTGACATGTTGCCGCCAAGCCAGGAATGATCCAACGGATGCGCGCCGCATCATAGCAGCTTTCGCGGCTTCGCGCGCCGTCGGTCAGAGGCGCGTCTTCGGCCCCCGAGGTGGTCGCCGAACGGCCCCGCGGCGGCGCGGGAACCGGCACGTGCCGGCGAAACCGGAGGCTCGAAGCGTATCCGGCCTGTTGCGGAAAGGACCAGCCCATCATGGGAGCGCGCTGACGGGAATTGTGTTGGTTCGCAAGCCCTGCCCATCGCCAACTTCCGCGAATCGCGTAACGATCAGCTTTTTAGGTACAGTTCGTTTTTCCGGTTCGCGGTGGCAATTTCCGTCGTCAGCCTCACACGCTCATTTTGACCACGATTTGGCAGAAATTATGAGACTGGCTGATTGATATGAGTTGGGCGGCTTGGCCCGATGCTGTCGCGGGCGGAGCAGGCGCGTTCAGCAACGAGCGATTGGAGGGCTTGCCGTGCAATTGCGAAGCCTCGTTCTCTTGACAGCACTGGCTGCCGGCCTTGCGTCGTGCTCTCAGGAAGTGGAGTACACCGACCAGCAGCGCAGCTGCATTGCCCAGCGTTACACGAACTACGATGCAAGGCAGCTTAGCCAGTGCGTTGACGTCTGCAAAGCCTGCATGCGGGGCAACACGGTTACGTGCAACACCTCGTGCAGGCTCAGAGGTGCAAGCTAGGCTTGGCGCGAACAAGACACAGCGATTTCTCCTGATCGCCGGGCGCACCAGCGCTTCTTTGTCCGACCGAGGGGACCTGTGCCGGACGGCAAGGACGGAGCCCCCGGGGCGTGACCCAAAGGTCACGATGGCGGCCAAATGGCCCGAAAGGGGCTTGCGCCGGACTTGACCGGCATCTGAAGAGATTGAATCATCGCAGTTATTTCAGGCGCTTTCCGATGTTTGAGATCAGTATTTTTTGCGTGATTCTGCTGGCGGTCGGCTATTGGGTGGCCCTGTGGCTCATGGGCCGCCACGACGACGTTTTGCATGGCGATTTCGTCCAGACCGAGCAGGGGCCTGAGCCCGCTTCAACGCCGTTGCCGGCGGCATCATTGCCTCCGGTGCGCCCTGACAGCTCGGACTCGCTGCAAGCGTTGCTGGCTTCGATCAAACGGGATTTGAAGGACGCCGCCCAGATCTAGCGCCGGCGAGACTCGGGTCGCATGCGGTCGCCGGCGCCAGCCCGCTAGCCAGTGTCAATTCTGGTAGCCGAACAATCCGCGCTGCCGCGGCGGGTAGACCTGCGGCGCGTATTGGGGGTCGTTGTAGCCGCGGTTATCGTAAGTGGGCTGCTGTTGATAATAAACCTGTCCGTCGTAGACGCGCCGGCTGCCACGCGGCGCGGGATAGCGCGTGTCGCCAGGGGAGCCGTCGGCCGGATAGATGTAACCATCGTCGGCGCGGGCTTGCGGCACGATCTCGCGGGGAGCGGCCTGCTGCGGCACCAGGGCCACGGGATCGCCGGCGCCATCGTAGTATTGCTGCTGAGCCGGGTCGCGGCGCGCGACGGCATTGTTCGGCCGGGCCCGCGGATTTCGTGCCAGCGCGACCTGGGAGGAGCCGGTGAGCATCACGGTGGCGTTGAGCACGCCGTGCTGTTCTACCAGCGCATACAGCGTCGTGGCGTTGGCGCGCGACAGCCTTACGCAGCCATGGGATACCGGAATGCCGAGCCGGCCTTCGGAATCGGTGCCGTGGATGGCGTGACCGATCTTGGTGAAGAAGATCGAGTGCGGCATCGGCGCGTCGTCGAATTCCTTGGAGTAGTGGTCTTCTTCCATCCGGAAGGTGCGGAAGGTGCCGTTCGGCGTCTCGTGCGAGGGATTGCCGGTCGAGACCGGCCAATGGTAGCGCTCGACGCCGTCGACCGCGACGGTCATCATCTGCGCATCCTTGTCGATGGTGATGGCGATCTTGGCCTGCGCAGCGCCGGCGGCGAACAGCATCAGGCTCGTTACAGCAATGAGGAAGGAACGCATTTTACCTTTGGCCTCCAAGCCTTGGTCCTAAGCCTTCCTAAGCCTTGGGCTGTTCGCCCTGACCGCCGCGCCGCTCACCGTCCCCGGCAGTCAATATGCCTGAAACCCGGCCCTGGTTCCAGTGGCGCAATGGGGATCGTTAATGATCCGGCGGCCGCAAACATGGCGCAGCTCCGGCTGAATCTGGTGTGCGGCGCTATTTTTCGGCCGGTCTCCGCGTGAACGTCGCGAATTCTTGATGCGCACGCAACCTTTTGGACACAACGGCGTTACAAAAGCCCGCCCTGTCGGACCGATAGCGGCCGAGTAAAAGAATTGAGATGACGAAGATGACCAAGATGACGAAGATCATGACATCGACGGGTTCGACCGTGAGGCTCCGGCTTGCCGGTGCGGCATTGACCCTTGCATTGTTCGCGATCCCCCATATCGGGCATGCCCAGGGCATCGTGCGCGGCGCGCAGGAAGGCGCCTACGAAGGCAATCGGGCTGCCGGTCCGGTTGGAGGGGTGGTCGGCGGCGCGGTCGGCGCCGGCGTTGGCGGGGCGATGGGCGCCGTCGAGGGCGTGTTCGGAATTCCCTATCGGGGTCGCTATCACTGCCGCGGCTACTACAATCGCTACGGCCATTTCCACTGCTATCGGTAGTCGCGATCGACCGTTGATAGACCGTCATTGCGAGCGCAAGCGAAGCAATCCGTAGCCTGGTTATAGGTGGATTGCTTCGCTTGCGTTCGCAACGGACGAAGCCGCGTCAATTCTTCAGCCGATAGCCGGTCTTGAAGATCCACCACACCACGACCATGCAAATGGCGAGAAACATCAGCGTAATGCCGAGGCTGAGGCCCACGCTGACGTCGGCGATTTCGTAGAAGCTCCAGCGGAAACCGCTGATCAGATAGACGACCGGATTGAGCAGCGTGATCGTGCGCCAGCCCGACGGCAGCATGTTCACCGAGTAAAAGCTGCCGCCGAGAAAGGTCAGCGGCGTCACCACCAGCATCGGGATCATCTGCAGCTTTTCAAAGCCGTCGGCCCAGATGCCGATAATGAAGCCGAACAGGCTGAAGGTCACCGCCGTCAGTACCAGGAACGTCAGCATCCACCAGGGATGATGAATCTGCAGCGGCACGAACAGGCCCGCGGTGGCCAGGATGATCAGGCCGAGGATGATCGATTTGGTCGCGGCCGCCCCGACATAGCCGAGCACGATCTCGAAATAGGAGATCGGCGCCGAGAGCAATTCGTAGATCGTCCCGACGAATTTCGGGAAGTAGATGCCGAACGAGGCGTTGGCGATGCTCTGCGTCAGCACCGACAGCATCACCAGCCCCGGCACGATGAAGGTGCCGTAGCTGACGCCTTCGACCGAGGTGATGCGCGAGCCGATCGCCGCGCCGAACACCACGAAATACAGCGAGGTCGACACCACCGGCGAAACGATGCTCTGCACCAGCGTGCGCGCGGTGCGCGCCATTTCGAACTTGTAGATCGCGCGAATTGCCAAGAAATTCATGACCGCACCAGGCTGACGAAAATGTCTTCCAGCGAACTCTGGCTGGTGTCGAGATCCGAGAAGCGGATCCCGGCGGCCCTGAGATCGCCGAGCAGGCTCGTGATGCCGGTGCGGTCGCCCTTGGTGTCGTAGTTGTAGGTCAGCTCGCAACCCTGATGCGACAGTTCGAGATTGTAGGCTGCGAGCGTGGGCGGAATCGCATCGATGCTGCCCAGCAGATGCAGCTTCAGCTGCTTCTTGCCGAGCTTCTGCATCAGGTTCACCTTATCCTCGACCAGGACGATCTCGCCCTTGTTGATGACACCGACCCGGTCGGCCATCTCCTCGGCCTCGTCGATGTAGTGCGTGGTAAGGATGATGGTGACGCCCGAGGCCTGCAGGGTCCGCACCACTTCCCACATGCCCTTGCGCAATTCGACATCGACGCCTGCCGTCGGTTCGTCGAGAAACAGGATCTGCGGCTCGTGCGACAGCGCCTTGGCGATCATTACCCGGCGTTTCATGCCGCCCGATAAAGTGACGATCTTGGCGTCCTTCTTTTCCCACAGCGACAGGTCCTTCAGCACCTTTTCGATGTGACCCGGATTTTTCGGCTTGCCGAACAGGCCGCGGCTGAAGCTGACCGTCGCCCATACCGATTCGAAGGCATCGGTGTGCAATTCCTGTGGCACCAGCCCGATCAGCGAGCGCGCGGCGCGATAGCCGCTGTTGATATCGTGGCCGTCGACGGTGACGCGGCCCTCGCTCAGATTGGCGATCCCGCAGATGATGCTGATCAGCGTGGTCTTGCCGGCGCCATTTGGCCCCAGCAGCGCAAAAATCTCGCCGCGCTCGATCTCCAGATTGACGTTGTTCAGCGCCTTGAAACCGGAGCCATAGGTTTTGGACAGATTTGAAACAGAAATGATGGAAGGCATGGGCGGGTTGCAGGTCCGGGCGGGAGCGGGAAGTGCGTGGAGGGAGCAGGGCAGCTGGCTGGCGAGGCTAGACAGATAGGAAAGCAAACGCCGTTGTGCAATCGCCTCGCCGTCCCCTTTCGAAAGATATGCAGACGAAGAACAGATGCCGGAAAGGCGTTGCATTTTTCGCGATTGCCGGCGGCGAGCCAATCAAAATATGGCTTCGCCAAAAAGCAAAAATCACATGACCGCTACGGGAGGGCGCCGGGTCGGAGATGTGCTGGGCGAGAAATAGTTTCGTTCGGGAATTGAGTTCGGCGGGATGGGCCCGGCGTTCGGGTCCGGCTACTGGAAATACTTGCCGATGATGAGCAGGTCGGATGTGGAGGGCTGCCTCCCGTTCAAGCTTGCCGCGATGACCCGCCGGCAGACTTCGGCCGTCGCTTCGTCCCGAAGATCGGTCGCGGCTTCGAGAACGGTGCGGGCCGCATCCAGTGCTCCATCCTGCTTGGGTGCTTCATCGTCCCGGTTCGCAGTATCACCTTTCCTGCCGAACCCTCCGGCCGCGGCTTTGCCGAATGCAGGCACGCCCTTGCCAAATGTGATCGCGTTCATGCTCGTCCCCACTTATGGCGCCGCGAGCGCGGGCTGCCGCTTGCCGCCGGAATCCGCGGCCCCGGCAGTTTTGCGCGATTGATAGAAAGCCAGAACGCTGCGCGATGTCGCGATGTTGAGGCGGCCGTACTCGGTCTCCAGGTCTTTCAAATCCAGCGCAGTGATGCGGTGATCCTTTGCGCCGAGGAACAGCAACGACATCGTCGTCTGCCACGAGAAGTTGAGGGCTTTGGCCAGGATCAGCAGCATTTCCCGGTTCTTGTCGAACAAGGCGCGTTCGATGACGTCACCCGGCAACGCGCATAGCAAGGAGAGTCCGATCGTCACCTCGTCGAGCCGGTGGGATTGGGCGTAGGTGGCGATGCTGCTCTCGTTCAGGTTGCCCAGCCGATGCTGCGTCGTCACCACCCGTTTTGCGACAAAATGGCCTCTCGATACCGGGCCGAATTTGGACTGCAGCTCGCCCGTCACATCGGTCACCGACGATTGAATTTGCCCGGTCATATCGGGGCGCTCGCGTTCGAGCCGCTTCTTCGCGTCATCCGACGCCTTTGCGATCAGCTGCTGGAAAATATGCCGGGGGATGTCCTTGCGCAGACCGAGTTGTTCGACGAGGATGGAATCGCCTTCCGCCCGCTGGATCATGTGCAGAAAGCCGAAGTCGGAAAAGCGCGCGCCGCTGTTCTGTGCAACCGACCTCACCACCTCCTGATCGCCGCGCGTCACCAGCACGTCGGTGACCCTCTCCTCGATCGATTCCCGTTTCGAGATCGCGAGCATGTGGGTCTGGCTCTTGGTGCAGGCGTTGGCTACCAGCGCGTAAGGTTCGAGCTGCGTGGACTCCCGCAGGATCGGGCCCGCGACTTCGATCGAGTCGTCGAAGGCAAGCTTGTGAATGATATTGACGGGGGCAAGGTCGAAGCGGGCCAGCCGCTGCGCAAGCTGCGCGCGAGCCGCAACTTCGATCTCATCGGCCAGCCGCCCGATCACCTCGCCAAAGGTCCAGATTTCGTCATCACTATACCCGCCGGTGATCATCAGATCGGTGGTGTGCCAGAGCGCCCGGGCGCGGCTCTCGGGTGTCCCGCGCGACACCGCGTCGTCGAGGTCCCGGAGGAATGATTTTTCCTCGGTCTTCTTGGCAGTCCTGAATTGCAAATTCATTTTGGCAACCCTGAGTGGCATCCAAATGCCGACAAACGCTATCTGCGGGGGAGGATAGCGGGCACGCGCGAGTTTTCGGTAAATGCGGCGACGAAGTATTGTCGATCAGAATTCGCTCAAATGCGCTGGATTCGGTTAGTTTCCTGATCAGGTCGGAATTGTTGCAGTGCAACACGCCGATCATAAGCCTCACTCCGCCGCGAGGGCCAATCGGTCGGAGCGCCTCCTATCGGATCATGATTCGGACCCGTGTCGGGGGCTCACGCCCGCTCGACAAAACTGTCGACCACCTTCTTCTCGCCGGCTTTCTCGAACGCGATGGTGAGCTTGTTGCCGTCGATCTTCACGACATTGCCGTAGCCGAATTTCTGGTGAAACACCCGGTCGTCCAGCGAAAATTCGGAGGTGGTGCCGGTGGATTTCGCGATCAGTTCGCCTTCGATCACCATCGGGCCGCGTTTGGCGTGCGAGCGGCCGGCGTCGCTACGTGAGGAAAACGGCGACTGGCTCTCGTTAAAGCCGCCGCCGGCCTGTCCGTGGCGCCCGCTTTGGCCGCGCGCGCGGTTGGCCTGCGCGCGCTGCCAGCCCGGCGTAGCATAGCTCGAGCCGAAGGATTCCACATTGTCGAAGCGCGAGGGGCCGTAGCCACCGGAGCCGCCCCAGCCCGAGCCGCCCTTGGATTCCGTGATCTCGACATTGTGCGCCGGCAACTCGTCGAGGAAGCGCGAGGGGATCGTGGTCGTCCAAGTGCCGTGAATCCGCCGGTTGGTGGCGAAATAGAGCTTGGCGCGGCGGCGGGCGCGGGTCAGGCCGACATGGGCCAGACGCCGTTCTTCCTCGAGGCCGGCGCGGCCCTGTTCGTCGAGCGTGCGCTGGCTCGGAAACAGGCCTTCCTCCCAGCCGGGCAGGAACACGTTGTCGAACTCGAGTCCCTTGGCCGAATGCAGCGTCATCAGCGACACCGCATCGTCTTCGGCGCCGCCTTCGCGGTCCATCACCAGCGAGATGTGTTCGAGGAATCCTTGCAGGTTCTCGAACTCCTCCATCGAGCGGACCAGCTCCTTGAGGTTTTCAAGCCGGCCGGCGGCATCGGCGGAACGGTCTTTCTGCCACATCTCGGTGTAGCCGCTCTCGTCGAGCACGATCTCGGCGAGTTCGGTGTGCGAGGTCACTTCGCGCTGCGCGCGCCAGCGCTCGAAACCGGCGAGGAGGTCGCGCAAGGCGCCGCGGGCTTTCGGCTTCAGCTCGTCGGTCTCGACCACGGCGCGGGCGGCCTCGAACAGCGGAATGCGGCGCTTGCGGGCATGGTCGTGCAGCATCTGCACCGTGGCATCGCCGAGGCCGCGCTTCGGTACGTTGACGATGCGCTCGAAGGCGAGATCGTCGGCGGCAGAGTTGATCACGCGCAGGTAGGCAAGCGCGTCGCGGATTTCGGCGCGCTCGTAGAACCGCGGACCGCCGATGACGCGATAGGGCAGGCCGAGGGTGACAAAGCGGTCTTCGAATTCGCGCATCTGGAACGAGGCCCGCACCAAAATGGCAATATCGTTGAGCTTGTGGCCGCCGCGCTGCAGCTCCTCGATCTCCTCGCCGATGGCACGGGCCTCCTCTTCGGAGTCCCAGGCGCCGGTCACGGTGACCTTTTCGCCGTCGACGTCTTCGGTGCGCAGCGTCTTGCCGAGCCGGCCTTCATTATGCGCGATCAGATGCGAGGCGGCGGCGAGGATGTGTCCGGTGGAACGGTAGTTGCGCTCGAGCCGAATGACTTTGGCGCCGGGAAAATCGTGCTCGAAGCGCAGGATGTTGTCGACCTCCGCCCCGCGCCAGCCATAGATCGACTGGTCGTCATCGCCGACGCAGCAGATGTTCTTGGGGGGAGGTTGCGGTGCGGGCGGGGGCAGGATGCTTTCCCGGTCATTCCGGGGCGCACCGCCAGGTGCGAACCCGGAATCTCGAAGGGAGTCCTCTTTATCTCGAGATTCCGGGTTCGGGCCTTCGGCCCGCCCCGGAATGACCGGAGAGGTGGCGTGCCCCGGAATGACGGCGGAGTTAGCTAACCCCGGAATGACCGAGGACAACGGCGCGCCCGCCTTGGACGGCGCCTGTGACAATAGCCGCAGCCAGAGGTACTGCGCGACGTTGGTGTCCTGATATTCGTCCACCAGAATGAACTTGAAGCGGTTCTGGTATTGCCGGAGCACGTCGGGGTGCTCGCGGAACAGCCGGATGTTTTCCAGCAGCAGATCGCCGAAATCGGCGGCGTTGAGGATCTTGAGCCGCTCCTGATAGCTCGCATAAAGCTTGCCGCCCTTGCCGTTGCCGAACACCGCGGCTTCGCCCGGCGGCACCTGAGAGGGCATCAAGCCGCGGTTCTTCCAGCCGTCGATCAGGCCGGCGAGCATCCGCGCCGGCCAGCGCTTGTCGTCGATGTTGTCGGCCGCCAGGAGCTGCTTCAAGAGCCTGACCTGATCGTCGACGTCGAGCACGGTGAAATTGGACTTCAGTTGCACCAGCTCGGCATGGCTGCGCAGGATTCTGCCGCCGATGGAATGAAAGGTGCCGAGCCACGGCATGCCTTCGACGGCCTGGCCGAGCATGTGGCCGAGACGCAGTTTCATCTCGCGCGCCGCCTTGTTGGTGAAGGTCACCGAGAGGATTTCGCCCGGTCGCGCCCGGCCCGTCGAGAGGATATGGGCGATGCGGCAGGTCAGCACGCGGGTCTTGCCGGTGCCGGCGCCGGCCAGCACCAGCACCGGGCCATCCAGCGTTTCAACCGCCTCGCGCTGCTCGGGATTGAGGCCGGCGAGATATTGCGGGGTCGCAGCCGCGCGGGCACGCGCGGCAATGCCGCCAGAAGCGGGCTGGTGGTCGGGAACGCCGTGATGGGTCAGCTTGTTCGGCTCGGTCATGTGCGATTCGTTTTACCCCCCACGATGGCACCGCGGGGCCGTGAAGGGGAGCCTTCATAGCAGGATTGAGGAGCATATAGGGCGCTCGCGGCCGATTTGACAGAGTTATCCCGGTCTGGCTTGCGCATGCATCGATCGTGGCCAACGCCTGATTTTGTTCCCGCCGCGCCAGAAATTTTCGAAAGCCGGAGAAACCGAAGTCGCGGAACATTCGCTGCTGGGAGGATTTAATCCTGCAGGTGAGGCGCAATCACGCCCGTTGCGCCGAGTTGAAATAGCATTTTGAGCAGCGGAGTGTTTGTCATGCTGAGCTGGGTCGTTACGTTCCTGATCATTGCCCTGATCGCCGGCATTCTCGGCTTCGGCGGCATTGCCGGTGTATCCATCGAAATCGCCAAGACCATCTTTTTCATCGCCGTCGTGCTGTTTCTGATTTCGGCCGTGGTCGGATTGGCGCGCGGCCGCACGAGGGTCTAGCTTCGACCCGTGATCCTGACGTAGGCCCTCACCATGAGGGACAGAGACCGTCCGTGACTGGCGCGCGTTCGCAAAGGTGATACCGTCGCCCTCAACTTGCGGGGGGACGCCATGAAATCAAGTGAATATTTGCAACACGACGCGGTCGGCCTCGCCGAATGCGTTGCGCGCGGCGAGACAACCGCGGCGGAATTGCTCGTCCTCGCGCTGCGGCAGAGCGCGGCGGCCCAGCCGATGACGAATGCGATCTGCCGCTTGATGGAGGGCGAAGCCCGCGCCCAATTGAAGAAGCCGCTGACCGGTCCTTTCGCCGGCGTTCCCTTCCTGATCAAGGATTGCGCGCAGGACTATGCCGGGCTGCCGACGACCTATGGCAGCCGGTCGATGCAGCGCGCCGTCGCCCGCGAACATTCCCATGTGGTGCGGCGCTATCTCGAAGCCGGGCTCCTGATTTTCGGCAAGACCAATTTGCCGGAATTTGCGCTCAAGGGCGTGTCAGATTCGCAGCTGTTCGGCCGTGCCTGCAATCCCTGGAATTTCGATCACACGCCCGGCGGCTCCAGCGGCGGCGCAGCCGCCGCGGTCGCGTCGGGCGTCGTGCCGATGGCGGCAGGCAATGACGGCGGCGGCTCCATTCGCATTCCCGCCGCCTGTTGCGGCCTGTTCGGGTTGCGTCCCTCGCGCGCCCGCATTTCCGCGGGGCCGACCTATGGCGAATATTGGTACGGCGCATCGAGCGAGGGCGTGATCTCCCGCAGCGTGCGCGACACCGCGGCGGCGCTCGACGTCGCGGCGGGCGATGAACCCGGCGATCCCTTTGCGATTCCCCGGCCGAGCGAGCCCTACGCGGAGCTGATGCGGCGCGATCCCGGCCGGCTGCGCATCGGCTTTACGTCGGCCTCGCCGATCGGAACGGAGGTTCACCCTGAAGCCGTCGCGGCGGTGAACGAGGCGGCAAAATTGCTCGGGAGTCTTGGCCACGAGGTCGAGGAAGCCGCGCCGGAGATCGATGGAGCTTCGCTGGCGAAAGCCTTCCTGCATGTCTATCTCGGACAGGTGCCGGCGATGGCGGCGCAGGCACGCACGGCCGGCGCTCGCACTTCGGATTTCGAACTGCTCACGCGGGTGCTGGCGACGCTGGGCGGCGCGACGTCGGCCGGGACGCTGACGGCGCAATTGCTCAAATGGAACGAATTTGCGCGGGCGCTTGCGCGCTTCCATCAGCGTTACGACTTGCTGCTGACGCCGACGCTTGCGCATCCGCCGATCCGCCACGGCCAGGGCGACCCGACGGCGGCGGAGCAGGCGGTGCTGAACCTGCTCGATCGGGTCGGCCTGCTTGGGCTGCTGGCACGCCTTGGCGTGCTCGACGGCACGGTCGACAAGATCGCGCGCGACAGCCTGCAATATGTGCCATTCACGCAGCTCGCCAATCTGACGGGCACGCCGGCGATGAGCGTGCCCCTGCACTGGACTGCGGATGGGTTGCCGCTTGGCGTGCAATTCGTCGCGCGCTTCGGCGAGGAGGATCGGCTGCTGCAACTGGCGACCCAACTCGAAGCGGTCCGGCCCTGGTTTACCCGGCTGCCGGCGTGGGTAACCTAGATCGCGATCTCCGCGCTGCGGGCCTAGCCCTTCACCGGCATGGCTATTTTTCGCCCGATGCCTTCCGGTCGCGGCACGGCGGCATGAGTGTCCGCCACCGCCTGAATGCGGGCGCGGATGTCGGGCGGAAACGGCGCGGTCCTGCGTGCGGTCATGTCGATATGGATGGTCATGTTTTCCGAAGTGGCGGACAGCCAGCCCTCGGCCGCATGCCGCAATTCCTCGAAGGTGTGCAGCCGCTTCTCGTCCGCGCCGACCAGCAGGATCGAAACCTGCACGGGGTCACCGAGATGAATCTCGCGCAAATAGCGCACATGGCATTCGGCGGTGAAGGTCGAGCCCTGGCGCGCCTTCATGTAGGTGGGGCCGATACCCAGCTGCAGCCATAATTCGTCGATGGCGCGGTCGAACATCACATTGTAGTAGGCCATGTTGAGATGGCCGTTGTAGTCGATCCATTGCGGCTCGATCTGCATCACCGACGACAGGAATGGCACGGGCCGGAGCAGCAGATCGTCGCCGGCAGAACGGGTATTCATTATGTTCATCCTGTTGCGGGCATGATCCCTTGACCCCTTATATATCCTTTGCAAGGGTCGGTCTTACGCCGGGAGGATATCGCTTGGGCATAACCACCAACAACAATTTGAAGCGGCCGGAGCCGCAGGCGCTGGCAAGCACGCTCGAGGCGCTCGCGGCGCGGTTCGGCAACCGGCTGATCACATCAAAGGCGGTGTGCGAGCAGCACGCCCATACCACGACCTGGCTGAAATCGCAGCCGCCGGACGCGGTGGTCATGGCCCAGGAGACGTCGGACATTCAGGACGTGGTGCGGATTTGTGCCAAACATGGCGTCCCGGTGATCGCGTTCGGCACCGGCACCTCGCTGGAGGGGCAGGTCAACGCGCCGGCCGGCGGCGTCTGCGTCGATCTTCGCGACATGGACAAGGTGCTGGAAGTGCACGCCGAGGATCTCGACTGCGTGATCCAGCCCGGCGTCACCCGCAAGGCGCTGAACGAGCATCTGCGCGACCAGGGCGTGTTCTTTCCGATCGATCCCGGCGCCGATGCGTCGCTGGGCGGCATGGCCTCGACGCGCGCCTCCGGCACCAATGCGGTGCGCTACGGCACCATGCGCGACAATGTGCTGGCGCTCAAGGTGGTGCGCGGCGACGGCGAGATCATCACCACCGGCACGCGGGCGAAGAAATCCTCGGCCGGCTACGACCTGACGCATCTGTTCGTCGGCGCCGAGGGAACGCTCGGAATCATCAGCGAACTCACCATCAAGCTGCGCGGCATTCCCGAAACCATCGCGGCCGCGGCGTGTTCGTTCGAGAGCGTGCGTGGCGCCTGCCAGGCGACGATCCTGGCGATCCAGACCGGTATCCCCGTGGCGCGCATCGAACTGCTCAACGCCGAACAGGTGCGCGCCTGCAATTCCTATTCGAAATTGTCGCTGCCGGAGACGCCACTGCTGCTCCTGGAATTTCACGGCAGCGCCAACGACGTCGCCGAGCAATCCAGGAACTTCAGCGAGATCGCCGCGGAGTGCGGCGGCGGCGATTTCAGCTGGACCACGCGGCCCGAGGATCGCACCAAACTGTGGCAGGCGCGGCACGACGCCTATTGGGCGGTCAAGGCGCTGCGTGCCGGCGCCGGCGTGGTGGCGACCGATGTTTGCGTGCCGATCTCGCGGCTCGCCGATTGCGTCACCGAAACCGAGGCGGATCTCAAGCGCCTCCATCTGCAGTCGCCGATCGTCGGCCATGTCGGCGACGGCAATTTCCACTGCTCGCTGCTGTGCGATGTCGAGGATTCCGACGAGATGGCGCGCGGCGAGGAGTTCATGCATCGGCTGGTCGAGCGGGCGCAATCGATGGGCGGCACCTGCACCGGCGAGCATGGCATCGGGCAGGGCAAGCAGAAATATCTCGAATCCGAGCTTGGCGCCGAGGCCATCGACGCCATGCGCGCCATCAAGCAGGCGCTCGATCCGAAGAACATCTTCAATCCCGGAAAGATCATGCCGGCGGCCTAACGCGTTTTCGAGCGAAAGCCTGCCCCGCACTTGATGCGGGGTGGGTACCGGTTCGCGTGCAGAAAACGCGTCAAACAAGGACTTGACGCGTCGGCTCATGCGCTGTCCGCCCGGTCTCCGAGGCGATCAGCCCGCAAGCCCGTAAAAGTTTTTCTTCGGCGGCGGGCCGGCCTCATTTGAGTCCAAAAAGATCGGTTACGAAGACTGGCACAATGCTAGCGATTTCAGCTAACCTGTGATTCAATTGTTACGCGGCCGTTTTTCCATTCATATCAACCGGGCATCATGATGCGCCTCTGCTGGCAAATCCTCGCCGCTGCCGCGATTCTCACTGCCGCTCCATCGATCGCCGAGCCGTACCATGGCAACCCTCTCCCGGAACATGGGGGGAATTTCAAACAAGCCCCGGCGAGCGCGAAGGCGCTTTATGCCGAGGATGTCGCGAACGAACTCCAGCGGCAGGAACCGGATACGGATTTATTGGCGCTGATGTCGGGGACCTGCAGCACCCTCAAGATCGCGGGACGCGATTTTGCATGCAGGTCGGTCGCATACGCCCACGGCGTCCACGGCCGGGCCTATTTCACGATCGCGCTCGACGATCCATCTGACCACAGCCACATCATCTCGTTCTCGGGCGAGAATGGCCGCAGGTCGCAGGACAATCTTTACGAATTAACGGTCGACCGGATGCTGCTGAACTCCAAGAGCAGGCCAAGGGTTGACGGCCTGCCGGTGCCGTTCGTCGAATTATCGGCCGGAACGTGCACGCAGCTTGGAAATTTCGCGGCGGGACAGGTTTCCAGTGTCTCCTGTTCCGCGACCGACAAAAATGGCAGGAAGTACGAATTGGAGTTCGTGTCCGATGGCGCGCCCATTACCATACGGAGGGTCAAGCCGTCTCCGCCGACCATCCGACAACGCAGCTAGATGTGATCCGGACCCGGAGGGCCGCGTCAGCGCCAAGCGGCAAGATGTTTTTCGAAATGATCATGCTCAACCAAACGGATGAGACGATGATCTGGATTGCGGGATAACAGGAAATTTTCGGTTGGGCGGTGATTGTACCACGGCCATCAGTGCTTTCAGAGATTCCTGGCATGGCGATTTGGCGGTTCAACAGGGGCAGGCCCACAGAGATATGGGACGAGCCCATCGAGGGGCCGGTCGGAGATATCGAGGCCGCGCACAGGATCCGTGATATCTGCCGTTCCGCCGCCGACAGCGCCGAGAAGGTGGCTGGCTTTGCCGGCCCGCCGGATAGCACGAAAAACAAGTACCACGCCGAGCGGTACGAACGCGCCGCCAAGACCGCGATGGCGATCGCCATGAAAATCACCGACGATCTGTTGCGCGATTCCTCGGTGCGCCAGATCGTCAGCCTTTGCATGAAGGCCAACGATCTGAGAACGGCGCGGATCCTGTTTCGCGCGATTCAGGCCGCTTCGATCAGGGAGGAGGTGCTGGAGGACCATCCGATCCTGCGCAGTTGAGTCACCTGTCCGGGCCCAGGCTCACTTAAAGTTCACTTGAGCTTTTCGATCGCGGCGCCGCTTTCGGCCCAATCCTTGAAGCCGCCGGCATTGTAGACCTGGTCATAGCCCATGTCCTTGAGCAGCTTGCCGGCGAGAGCGGCGCGACCGCCGGATCCGCAATAGAGGATGACGGTCTTGTCCTTGGCGAAATTCTTGTCGTGGGTGGGCAACTCGGGATCGGCGCGAAATTCCAGCATGCCGCGCGAGACATGCACGGCGCCGGCAACCTTGCCGCTGTTTTCGAGTTCCGGCGCGTCGCGCACGTCGACCACCAGCGTGTTGCCTTTGCCGATCATCTCGCGCGCCTGGGCCGGAGTGATCTTCGGCACCGCGGCGTTGGCGGCCTCCATCATCTGCTTGACACTCAGCGCCATTTTTACCTCCTTGGTAGTTGAACAGGTCTTCGCGTTGCTTGACGATGTCGAGGATATAGGTTTCCCCGGTGGACGCTACGACACCGGCGGCGTCCTGGATACCTCCACAGGCAAGGTTCTCGATGCGGCTTCCCTTCTTTTACGGCTGGATCATCATCGCGGTGACGTTCGTCACCATGGCGATCGGCGTCAACGCCCGCACCGCGTTTTCGCTGTTCTTTCCGCCGATCATTGACGAATTCGGCTGGGAGCGCGGGATCACCGCGGGCGCCTTCTCATTCGGCTTTGTGGTTTCCGCGGGCGTAAGCCCGCTGATCGGCCGCCTGATGGACCGGCTCGGTCCCCGCGCCGTGATGGAACTGGGCGTTGCGCTGATGGCCGGCGGTTTGCTGCTGGCGCCACTGACGACGCAGCCATGGCATCTTTATTTGACGATCGGCGTGCTGGTCGGCGCCGGAAGCATCTGTCTCGGCTATTCCGGTCAATCGCTGTTTTTGCCGAACTGGTTCCATCGCCGTCGCGGCCTTGCCATAGGACTGGCATTCGCCGGCGTCGGAATCGGCTCCGTCACGCTGCTGCCGTGGGTGCAGATTATGATCGAGCAAACCGGGTGGCGAACCGCCTGCACGGCGATGGGCCTTCTGGTTCTCGTGGTGCTCGCGCCGATCAACCTGTTATTGCGTAAACGCCCGGAGGATATCGGGCTGCGGCCGGATGGCGACGCCGCACCCTCGGCGTCGGCTGCGACGCCGGTATCGAATGTCGTCGACCCCGTCTGGGCCGGTACCGACTGGACGCTGAAGCGCGCGCTCGCGACCTCGCGTTTCTGGTGGCTTGCGACAGGTTATTTCGGCGGATTGTATATCTGGTACGCGGTGCAGGTACACCAGACCAAATATCTGCTCGACATCGGCTTTGGCCCCGGCGTCGCGGTCTGGGCATTGGGCGCGGTCAGCCTGCTCGGCATTCCCGGCCAGATCCTGCTCGGACACGTCTCCGACCGGGTCGGGCGCGAATGGATATGGTCCGCAAGCTGCGCAGGTTTTGCGATCTGCTTTGCGGCCCTGATTGCGCTGGCGCACTATCCGATATTGACGCTGGTCTACGTCATGGTTGTGGCGCAGGGCGCGCTCGGCTACGGCCTGACCTCGATCATGGGGGCGGTGGTGGTGGAGATATTTCAGGGCAAGCATTACGGCAGCATTTTCGGCACCATCATGGTCGCGGCACTCGCCGGAGGTGCCGCGGGCCCCTGGGCCACCGGCGTGCTGCACGACCTTTCGGGGAGTTACACCCTCGCCTTTGCGATTGGCATCGGCGTGAGCGGTCTGTCCGCATTGGCGATCTGGCAGGCGTCACCCGGCAAGATTCGCGCGGTCGCGGGCCGGCGGCACCGGATACCGACCGAGAGCATGATCGGATTGGATTGAATCGGATCACGCTCTCGTCTCTTTAATTTGAGCATGAAACCGGTTCCCACTTTTCCGGATCATGCCCTGGGACTACCGCCGGCGACCAAAAGCCGCCATCTACCGTCTTGCCGCGACCGGCGGCATGTGGGCTTAATCCTCCTCTCAACCGCATCGAGGGCACCCATGAACGAGAATGTTCAGGCTGCGACGACCGATCCGCTCTTCAATCCGCTGTCGCCGGAGTTCATCCGCGATCCCTATCCGCATTACGCGCGGCTGCGCAGCACCGATCCCATGCATCTCACGTCGCATGGCATGTATCTTGCGAGCCGGCACGCCGAGGTCAGTCTGGCGCTGCGCGACAAGCGGTTCGGCAAGGATTTTGTCGAGCGCTCGACGCGGCGCTACGGACCGCAAATCATGGAGGAGCCGGTCTTCCGCAGCATGAGCCGCTGGATGCTGCAGCAGGACCCGCCCGACCACGCCCGTTTGCGCGGCCTGGTGGTGAAGGCGTTCACGGCGCGCCGGGTCGAAGACATGCGGCCGCGTATCCAGCAAGTCGTCGATCAAACGCTCGATCGCATTGTGGAGCGCGGGCATATGGACCTGATCGAGGATTTTGCCTTCCGCCTGCCGGTGACGATCATCTGCGACATGCTCGGAATCCCCGAGGACCATCGCGAAGCTTTTTATACCGGCTCGCGCAACGGTGGACGGCTGCTCGATCCGGTGCCGCTGTCGCCGGCGGAAATCAGCGAGGCCAATGCGGGCCATGCGATGGCGCAGATGTATTTTCAGCAACTGTTCGAGTTGCGGCGAAAGAGCCCCGGCGACGACCTCACCACCCAACTGGTGCAGGCCGAGGAGGATGGCAGCAAGCTCTCCAACGAGGAACTGACCGCCAACATCATTCTGTTGTTCGGCGCCGGCCACGAGACCACCGTCAATCTGATCGGAAACGGGCTGTTGGCGCTGCACCGCAATCCGGATCAGCTCGCGCTGCTCAAGGCGAATCCCGCCCTCATCACCAACGCGATCGAGGAATTCCTGCGTTATGACTCCTCGGTGCAGATGAGCGGCCGGGTGGCGCTGGAGGACATCGACGACCTCGGCGGCAGGAAAATCCCGAAAGGCGAAACCCTGCTCTGTCTTCTGGGCTCGGCCAATCGGGATCCCGCGGTCTATCCCGACCGGCCGGATCGCCTCGATATTACCCGTCCCAATGTGCGCCCGCTCTCGTTCGGCGGGGGCATTCACTTCTGCCTCGGCGCCCAGCTGGCGCGCATCGAGGCCGAGGTCGCGATCGCGACGCTGTTGCGCCGCCTGCCGGACCTGCAGCTCGACGACGCCGAGAATCCGGAATGGCGGCCGACCTTTGTCCTGCGCGGCCTCAACAGGCTGCCCGCAAGCTGGTGACGGCGTCCCAGTGCGACGATGTCACGCGACGTTGCTGTGACTTCGCCACAGTTGTCTCTATATATGGCGTTGCTCCGGCACTGATTTTCAGCGCGGCGGCGGGGGGGCGCTTTCGGATCGTCATCGCGACGGCGCGCAACGCCAAAGCGAAAGCGACGCGCCATGCCGCGCAAGCCGAGTGAGCCGGAGCCTGCTCAAGGGGAGACACCGTGCAGACGACGCTGCTCGGACTGGCGATTGCCTTCATCGTTGCGCTGATCGCCGCGCTGATCGGGCCGTATTTCATCGATTGGAACCAGTTTCGGCCGCAATTCGAAGCCGAAGCCACGCAGGTGATCGGCGCCCCCGTGCGCGTCGCGGGCGCGCTGGAAGCGCGGCTGTTGCCGTCGCCGTCGCTGCGACTGCGTTCGGTGGTGGTCGGCGGTGCCAACGATCTCGGCAAGGTTCGCGCCGACAAGCTCGACGTCGAGTTCAGCCTGGGTTCGCTGATGCGGGGCGAATGGCGCGCCACCGAACTGACCATCAACGGCATGGCGCTCGATCTCGGGCTCGATCCGCTGGGGCGGATCGATTGGCCGGCGGCGACCGGCAAGTTCAATTTGGGGACGCTTTCGATCGACCGGCTGAATCTGACCGGCCGCGTCGCGCTGCATGATGCCTTGAGCCGCGGAACGCTCGAGCTGAACGATATTGCCTTTTCCGGCGACGTCCGCTCGCTGGCGGGCTCGGTGCGCGGCGACGGCAGCTTCGTGCTGTCGGGCGCCCGCTATCCGTTTCGCGTTTCATCCGGGCAAAGCGCCGACGGCAGCGGTACCCGCGTTCATCTCAACATCGATCCCGGCGCCCGCGCCCTGTCTGCGGATCTCGACGGTGTGCTGAGCTTCGAGACCCGTGCTCCGCGCTTTGAAGGCGCGCTTATGCTGGCGGCCTCCGCCAGGCCCGGCGCGAAAGGCAGCACGGAGGCGTCACCGACGCCGTGGCGGGTTTCGGCCAGGGTCAAGGCCGATCATGCCGCCGCAAAGCTCGAGCAGATCGAGACGAGCTATGGCACCGAGGACACGGCGCTGAAATTTGCAGGCCTTGGCGACGTTCGCTTTGGCGCCTCGCCGCTCGTTCATGCCGTGCTGTCCGCCCGCCAGCTGGACGCCGACAAATTTGCCGCCAGGGACAATGGCGGCTCCGAGCCGTTAGGGGTGTTGCCGAGCCTGCGCGCGTTGATCGCAGCCGTGCCGGAGCCGCCGATCCCGGCGCGGATCGAGCTTGCCGCCGAACAGATCATGCTGGGTGGACGTCCGCTGCAGAATTTTGCCGCCGATTTGCGTGCCGATGCCAAATCCTGGGCCGTCGACCGGCTGGATTTTCGCGCGCCGGGCGCGACCCGCGTATCCCTGAGCGGCACTGGCGCGCAACCCGGTCCATCCGGCAGTTTCAAGGGTGCGCTCAGCGTCGATTCATCCGATCCCGATGCGCTGGTGATGTGGTTGCAGGGCCGCAGCGAGTTGACCTATCGCAGTCAGAAGCCGATGCGGCTGCGCGGCGACGTCAATGTCACCTCGGATCGCGTTGCGATCGATGCCATCAAGGCCGAGATCGACGGCGGCGCCTTCGAAGGGCGGATCGCGGTCACGCATGACAAGGCTAGCGGCGCCTCGGTCGATGCGGAGTTGAAGGCCGAGCGGCTCGATCTCGATGCCGCGTCGGCGTTCGGGCGCGCGCTTGTGGGCCCGCAGCCCGAATGGCCGGAGCAAGCGCGGATATCACTGAATATCGGCCACGCCATTTCGGCCGGCCATGAACTGCATCCGTTCGTGGCGAAGCTCGGCTATGGTCCGAACACGATCTCCCTCGATCAGCTGAAGGTCGGCGACGCCAGCGGCGTCATGGTGGAGGGTACCGGCGCGTTCGACCGGCTCAACGCGACCGGAAAACTGGCGCTCGATTCAAGCGCCGCGTCGCTGGGGCAGATCAGCGGACTTATCGCCCCGTTGGCGCCATCGGTTGCCTCGCGGCTGAATTCGATGGCGCTCAGTCCGGGCCCGGCGCGCCTCAAGCTGACGCTTGCCATCGACAAGGACGCCGACCACGCCGATCGTGCCAGCGCCCGCGCCACCCTCGACCTCGACGCGCCGCAATTCAAGGGTTCCGCCACGATGACGGCCAAGCCTGAGACCGCGGCATTGCGCGGGATCGATCTCGACAGGCTCCAGCGTGGCGAAATCGCCTTCGAATCGAATCTGTCGTCGGAGCAGGGCGGTTCCCTGCTCGCGCTGCTGGGGCTCGACGGCACGATCGCGGCGGGCGAAGGCCCAGGGCAATTCCACGGATCGGTCAACGGCGTCTGGGGCGCCCCGTTGCGGCTGAAGATCAGCCTGTCGGGAGCGGGCCTCGACGCTGAAGCGCAGGGCACCGCCGAACCCTGGGCGGCGCAGCCCAAGGGCAGCCTCACCTTGAAGGCCCGCAGCATCAATCTCGCGCCGCTGTTCGATCTCAAACCGTCCGACAGGCTCGCGCAAAACATCAGCCTGTCGTCGCGGGTATCGCTGCAGGGCCGCAAGCTGACCTTCGAAGATCTGGACAGTACGATAGCGGGTTCACGGCTGCGCGGGCGCGTGGCGTTGACGCTTGACGGCGAACGCAACGTCGAGGGCGAGGTCGGCCTCGACGCGCTTGAGCTTGCGCCGGCCTTCGCGCTGGCCATCGGTGCCGCGGGGCGCGACACGACCGAGCCGCTCGGTTCCGGGTTGTTGAAGGGATGGCGCGGCCATATCGCGTTTCAGGCGCTGCGCGGCCTGGTTCCGGGCGGCACCGAGTTGCGCCCGGTCAGCGGTACGGTCAAGGGTGACGGTCAATCGCTGGTGTTCGACGCCCTCAAGGGCGGCGTCGGCGGCGGTGAGGCGAGCGCCAGTATCGACGTCAGACCGACCGCGAACGGCCTTGCGCTGAATGCGCGCCTGCGGTTCAGCGGCGTTGATGGTGGCGCCTTGCATTATCGCGCGCTGGCGATGCCCGCGGGTCGCGCCTCGATGCAGATGACGCTGGCAAGCCAGGGCCGCAGCGCGTCGGCGCTGACCGGCGCGCTCTCCGGCAGCGGAACGGTGACGCTGGAATCCGCAGGCATCACCGGCCTCGATCCGCGCGCCTTCGATGTCGCGATCCGCGCCAGCGATGCCGGCCAGGCGACCGACGACAGCAGGCTGCGCAAGATCGTCGAACCGGTGCTGGCGAGCGGTGCGTTGCTGGTCGCCTCGGCGCAAATTCCGTTCACGATCAGGGATGGTCGGCTTCGCGTCGGCGCCACCACCCTCGATGGCGAAGTCGCCCGCGCTGTCGTTTCCGGTGGATACGATATTCCGGCGGATCAGGCCGATATTCGCGCGACCGTTGCTTTGGCGGCGGTCGGACAGGTGAACAGCCGCCCGGAAATTCAGGTGTTTATCGCGGGTTCGCCCGACGCGGTCGATCGCACGGTCGACGTCGCGGCGCTGTCGTCTTGGCTGGCGGTACGAGCAATCGATCGCGAGACCCGCAGGCTGGATTCGATCGAGCGCGGAGAACCGACGCCTGCGGTAATACCGACGTCGATTCCGCCGGTGATCGGCGAGCCCTCGATTGTCGCGCCCGACGCAGCTCTGCCCAGCCTGCCTTCTTCCGAAATACCGCCTCCTGGCCGCGATCCGCGCCGGTTTCCACCGAAGCCCAAAGTCAGCGCGCCGCGCCCGCCGGCTGCGCCGCCAGCCACCAATACTCCGGTCTTCAGCCAGCAGGTCGCACCGCTGCCACCGCCGATCGAAGTACGCCCCGCACCCAGCGTCGTTACCCATCCGCCGAGGCCGAAACCGCCGCTTGTGCTGACGCCGCCGGCCGCAAATCCGCAGTGATCGACACTCCTGGGGTTTTGATAATTTGCGTCGTCGGCGCAATTTTCTTTTGGGCCATTGACAAGTTTGTCAGAGAGTCCCGCCTGGCAGGCCTTCTCAAGCTATTGGTGGTGTTGATCTGCCTGGCGTCGATCCTTCAGCGGGTACTGCCGCTCGCGGGAATTAACGTGATGGTGCTGGCGCGGGTGGGTCAGCGGCTTTGAAAGTCGAACCGACGGAGCCGCCCCCATGACCCGGAGGAGCCCGCTATGGCTTTTGGGTGTCCTGCTCGAATTTTATGGTCGAGATCGGCCACTTTCCATCGTGTCCCTTGATGGAAATTCGCATGCCGTGAAGTTCGTCCAGCCAAACATTCTCAACCGTCCCGGCTTTTCCGTCGGTGAGAATGACGGCTTTCCCAACGAGTTCAGATTGCACGTCTCCCAACGCGGTGAGGATCGTCGACGCGTGGAGTTTCACAGTCGTCATGGTGTCCTGAAGTCAGTGTGGTGAGCGATTCAGCGGTCGTGTTGCCTTTGAAAGGTGTGCAAGTCATGACCGGGGCGGGGCAAACGAGGGTCCGGAGGAATCCTTCGGAATTCTCGACCATCCGATGAGCCGGTGCAGGTCCGTCCCGACGTCGGTTAGCGGGCTTCAATTGCGATGAAAATTAGCGGCAACCAGATCATAAGAACCCCTGCTTCCGCGGACATAGACCCTCGCAGCGGCGGCACATATCAGCTCACGGTTGCAATCGAACGCATTTAGAAAACCCGACTCATCGGGGCGCGCATCCGGTTGAATTTGTCTCAATGCGTCTTCGTCTATGAAAAATGACGCTTCGATAGCGCTATCGTGTCCCCAAAATCGCACCGCACGCCGCGTCTGGTCATACGAACGACTGTGATTCGGAAAATCAATCACGTGATCGAGACCGATCGAATCGCCGCCGGTTCACGACTCTGGCTGGAACTGGAATCAGCAAGCGGTCCTGGTTGAAGCGGTCATGGTTGGCTATGCGGTGCAACGCCTGCTCGGCCGCAACAACCATTTGACGGTGGATTCGCCCTAACGACCGAACCTGTTCAGCCCACCGCTGTTCGATGTGACGACGGAATTTCAATAACCCCTTCATTAGGTCAAACCTCGCTGACGCGCTCCTGCGTGTAGATATTGTATGCCCTTACTTAGGTGCGAATTCCGCTTTTGCGAGTCGCGCGCCATATATCCGTGGGTCGGGATGCCCAGCGCCAATTAAAGTCGGCAGGCCCCTAATTGAAAATGGAACTCATTGGTTCCCGGAACATTTCCTCCCTGGCCGCGATGGTGCGGCTCCAAGGAGACTGTGAAAATGAAACGTTTATTGCTGATCGGCGCCGCCGCCTGCGCATTCGCAGCGTTATCGACGCTATCCGCCTCGGCGATGCCCCGCGCAACAGCAGATAGGCTGGTCAGCGATACCGATAGCCCGGTTATCCTTGCGCATGGCCATGGCCATGGCCATGGGCACGGGCATATGGGCGGTCGCGGTCATCACTACGGCTGGGGCAGAGGCCACCATCACGGCTGGCGATAATCAATAACAGAACCTACCGCCTTCAGGCGTTCCCTTGAGATGACCTCAGTTGGCTCTGAGGTCATCTCTTTTGGCGACTGAGTCGATTTCCTCGACACGTCGGAATCCCGCCCGCCGGCATCACGCGGGTTGTCGCAAACCGCTGTGACCGGGATTACTCGAAAGCCGCAGGAAGCTGGCCATTGCGGAAGATGACCGTCGGCTCGTCGTCATAGTCGCCCATTTCGGGGTTACCGGTGGATGAGAAGGCAATGACGCCGAGCTTGCTCTACGCCAATCGTTCTGCCGTTCGGACCGCGCCCGTTGCCGATTTGCAGGCGACCGGAGCGTCGGCCTTGGGGTTTCCGGGGCGTTACCGCGTAGATGCGTCCATGTGAAATTACATGCGTCCATGTGAAAACGTGCCTTCTCCCTCCGCGGCTCCGGATGTACGGTGCGGCCTCAGTCGCCGCTATTGGGGCTGTTCCTTTGACTCTAGCTTGGGTTCTGGCTTGCTGACATGGCTCTCACGCTTAACGAGGTCTGCCATTGGATCGACCAGACGGCGTTGAGCCAGACGATCCAGGTCACCAAATGGGCCGTGCCGACGGTGCAGACGATTCATATCCTGGCGATTGCGGTCGTCGCCAGTTCGGCGCTGATGATCGACCTTCGCCTGATCGGCGTGTTCTGGGCAAACCGGCCGATGAAACAGGTCACGTCGCGGTTCTTGCCGCTGGTATGGTGGCCCCTGTTGATCCTGCTCGCCACCGGTATCCTCATGATTATCGCCGAACCGGCGCGGTCGCTGAAGAATCCGGCCTTCCAGCTCAAGATGCTGCTGTTGATCGCGGCGCTGATCGTCACCGGGCTGTTTCAGTTTCTGCAGCGGCGCGATGCCACCTTCGGCGATCTGCGCTCCGGGCCGCGCGCCACCGCCGCGGCGGTCGCCATTGCCTCGATGCTGCTGTGGTCCTCGATCATTTTCGCAGGCCGGTGGATCGCCTATTTCGCGTGACCGGATCGAATTGCTCAGCCGCCATGCCGAACACAAGGGATTTTCTCAGTGGAGATTGACCGCGCTCTGGGGTGGCTCCAGGCAACCCCCATCGCCAGTGCGATTGCCGAAAATGAAATCCTGTTTCCGTGGATCGAATCCGTTCACGTTTTGGCGATCGTGCTGGTGGTCGGCACCATCTCGATCGTCGATCTGCGGCTCCTGGGCATTGCATCGCTCGATCTCACGGTTCGCAGGCTGATGCGCGACGTAATCCCCTATACCTGGGGCGCGTTCGCCGTTGCCGCCGTCACCGGTTCGCTGATGTTTTCGTCGGACGCCGTGCATTACGCTCACAATTTCCTGTTCCGGGGCAAGCTCGTGCTGCTTGCGCTGGCGGGACTCAACATGGCGGTGTTTCACTTCATCGGCATTGGCGACGTCGAACGCTGGGACACCGGAACAGGTCACACGCCGATCGCCGCCAAGGCCGCCGCGACCATCTCGCTACTGTTATGGATCGCCGTGGTCGCGTTCGGTCGCGGGATCGGCTTTACGATGCACTGACTTCACAATGAAACGAGTTGTCGCTAGTTTGCCTTGTCGAGCCATCATATTTTTCGGAGAACTGCGCGTGAAATCTGGTCCACTCGGTATTATCGTTGTTGGTCTGCTCGCGTCGCTGGCGGCGCCTTCGATGGCTTCCGCGCAAGCGCCCAAGAAGGCGCCAACCGTCATCAACCCGCCGCCGTCAGCCCAGGACTGGACCGACCTCGGCAAATTGCCGGACTGGAGCGGCGTCTGGAATCCGAAAATCAGCGATCAGGACGCCCAGGTCAAAACCAATCCGCCGCCGTGGAATGAGGCGGCGGCCAAGAAAATCCAGCAGATGTTCGCCGAGGAAAAGGCCGGCCGGCCGCGCCTGATCTTCTCCAACTGCCTGCCTGAGGCGCTGCCGTCCTGGATGCTCGTCACCCACAACGCCATGGAAATCCTGTTCACGCCGGGCCGCGTCACCATGCTCGGCGAGTCCGACGGCAACCGCCTCCGCCGCATCTACACCGATGGCCGCGGTCACCCGGAAGTTTCCGATCCGACCTTTCACGGTCATTCGATCGGGCACTGGGAAGGCGACACCCTTGTTGTCGATACCGTGGATATCATGCCGCAAGCCCCGCTGGCGGTCAGCGAGGCCGCCGGTCTGCCCAACAATGGCGACATGCACGTGATCGAACGCATTCATCTTGCCGACAAGGACGTCCTGCAGGATGAGCTGGAAATCATCGCGCCGAAGATCCTGACCAAGCCGTGGAAGACGACGCGCATCTTCTTCCGCCAGCGGGCGCGCAAGTTCGACATCGTGGAGGGCGTCTGCGCCACCGGCGATCTGGTCGAGCGGGTCAATGCGGAAGGCGACCACATCTTCGTACCCGTTGAAAAATCCGAATGGGGCCACACCCTTGCGGTTCCGGCGAAATAGCCGGCAAGAAAAACAGGAGATAACGATGCGACAACTCATGAAAACGATCGGCGCGCTTGCCGCCATTGCGGTACTGGCCGCGGGGATATCCCAGGTCTCCGCGCACCATTCGGCGTCCATGTTCGATTTCTCCAAGAAGATGACGCTCAAGGGTACCGTGGTGGAATTGCGCTGGGTCAATCCGCATGTCACCTTGACCCTCAACGGTTCGCTAACAGCGGACGAAGCGCCCGCCGAGTGGCTGATGGAAACGACCAGCCCCGGAAATCTGGTCCGGGTCGGTGGATGGCGCCGCGATGTGGTCAAGCCGGGCGATCAGGTCGAGGTCGAGTTCCATCCGTTGCGTGACGCCGACAAAAAGAGCGGTCTCATGCGCCAGCTCACGGTGCTTGCGACCGGCGAGGTGTTCGCCGCCAATATCCGCGACCAGGAAAAGCCCGGACTCGAATAGGCCGGGTCCAAATGCGATTGCACTTTCGATTGGGAATAGCGCTTGCCGGCGCCATCGCGGCGCTGGCCATCGTCGCGCCGATGGAGCCGGCGTCGGCTCAGGGCCAGCCGGCCGCCAAGGACACGATCTTTGCCCGCAAGATATTGATGGGCGCCATCGATATGAACATGGATGAGATCGAGACCATGCTGGCGCCGGAAGGCAAGCTCATGCTGTCGGACGCCGAGGAGCATGCGGAGACGATCTCGACCATGCTGATGGCGTTCCCGCATCTGTTCCCGCCGGCCACCAATCAGTGGAAGCCAGGGGCCGAGCGCGATCCGGCCACCGACACGTTCGCCAATCCCGATCTGTGGTCGAATTTTGCGGACTTCTACCAGCGCGCCACCGAGGCCTCGAAGATCGCCTGGAGCGCCAGCCGCGCCAAGCGGGCCGACGAATTCAGGCCGCTGATCGGGCAATTGCGCCAGCGCTGCAACGCCTGTCATGCGCTGAACATGAAGACGGATTGATGTTTCGGGGCAATGCCCCCTGCTTGGGCCCGGCCTACGCCTGCGGTTTTGAATCCGCCGCCGCCGCCGTCGCCGCGCCGGCGCGCGATCGGAAATAATCCAGCACGAAAAGCCGAATGGCGGAGGACAGATTGCCTTGCTGGCGGTTGCTGTCGATCTCGCCCACCAGTTCGGACAGGGTCATGTTCCGAAGTCCCGAAATCTCCTTCATGCCGTTCCAGAATGCCTCTTCGAGGCTGACGCTGGTCTTGTGACCCGCGACCACGATCGACCGCTTCACGACTGGCGATTTCATGACGCGTCCTCGCCGTCGATCCGATGTTGATCCAGCAAGTCGTCGGCGCGGCTTGCGCGCCGCTCGTCCTGAATGCGTTCGGATTTGGTTCGGCCAAACCGCGTGCGATTCGCTGCGGCCTCTTTCTCCGATCGATCCCGCGCGGCGCGCTTCTTGAATTGCTTCAGATTGACCACATCCCCCATGCCGGTCCCCATCATGTGATCAGCCGGCCTGCGTCACGTCGACGAAGACGGGAGTGTGCACCGCCGCTGTCAGAGCCCGTGCCGGCGGTATGGAGCAATCCGGCCGGCTCTGCGAAAATGCGCTCGATTGATAACTGCATGCGCCGTCCGGATGCAAAGCCCGCATCCAACCTTACAGGATGCGCGCTAGCCAGATCGATCGCCATTTAGGAAAATCCCCATTATGCCTTTAGATAGCATCTAAAAAGTGCTTCGCTCTGCGAATAATATTTTTTTGCTCTAGCATGCCCCAGCGCCCGGGGCGATAGTCGGACAGCCTAATTCTTTAGGCGATATGATCCGGAACTATTTTCCGGCCATGCACTTTCGGAACACCGCAACGCCGCCGTTCATCCCGGGCGCGTCATCTTCTCCGGTTTCACCAGCCGGTCGAATTCATCAGCGGAAACAAAGCCCAGCCGCACCGCCTCTTCTTTCAAGGTGGTTCCACGGGCATGTGCCGATTTGGCGACCTTCGCGGCATTGTCGTAGCCGATCCTGGGTGCGAGCGCGGTCACCAGCATCAGCGAACGCTCCATCAGCTCCCGAATGCGCTTTTCGTCGGCGCGTATTCCCTCAACGCAGTGCTGGGTGAAGGAGCGGGCGACGTCGGCCATCAGCTGTATGGAATGCATCATACAATATGCCAGCACCGGCTTGTAGACGTTCAACTCGAAATGGCCCTGGCTGCCGGCGGTGGTGATGGCCGCCTGATTGCCGAACACCTGGCAGCAAACCATGGTAACCGCCTCGCACTGGGTCGGGTTGACCTTGCCGGGCATGATCGAAGAACCCGGTTCGTTCTCAGGCAGGATCAGCTCCCCCAGGCCGGAACGGGGCCCCGAGCCGAGCAACCGGATATCGTTGGCGACCTTGAACAGACCGGTGGCCATCGCGTTGATCGCGCCATGCACGAATACGTAGGCGTCGTTGGAGGCCAGCGCCTCGAACTTGTTGGCGGCGCTGGTGAAGGGCAGCTTCGTGATCCCGGCAACCTGTTTGGCAAACGCCTTGGCAAATTTCGGCTTCGAGTTGAGGCCGGTGCCGACCGCGGTGCCGCCTTGTGCCAGCGGATACAGATCCCTGACCGCTACACGCAACCGCGCGATGCCACTCTCGACCTGCGCGGCGTAGCCGGAAAATTCCTGGCCGAGCGTCAGCGGCGTCGCATCCTGGGTATGGGTGCGGCCGATTTTCACGATATGGGCGAACGCCTTCTCCTTCTCGCGTAGCGCGCGGTGAAGCATCTCGAGCGCCGGAACGAGATCGTCGGTGATACGCATCGCGGCGGCGATGTGCATCGCGGTCGGGAACGAGTCGTTCGACGACTGGCTCATATTGACGTGGTCGTTGGGATGGACCGGCGCTTTGGCGCCGAGCTTGCCGCCAAGCAGTTGATTGGCGCGGTTGGCGATCACCTCATTGAGGTTCATGTTGGTTTGGGTGCCGGAACCGGTCTGCCAGACCACCAGCGGAAAATGCTCGTCGAGCTTGCCGTCGATCACCTCACGCGCGGCGCGGGTGATGGCGCGGCCGCGCCGCTGATCGAGCAGCCCGAGATCGCGATTGGTCTGCGCCGCCGCAAGCTTGACGATTCCCAGTGCACGAATGATGGCGATCGGCATCCGGTCATGGCCGATGCGGAAATTCTGCAAGGAGCGCTCGGTCTGCGCGCCCCAATAGCGATCCGCGGGAACCTCGATCGGACCGAAACTGTCGGTCTCGGTGCGCGTGGAAGGGGAACTGGGGGAGGGTTTCGATCGTGCCATGGATCACGTGTGCTGCGCGCGAGCCACCTGTCTCGCGCGGGCCACGCCACGCGCATTCTACAGCGAGAAGGCTTTCGCGCGGATTATTTCTTGCGGAAACGATCCAGCCGCACGACTTCGGCGCCCTCGCCGGGCTTTGCCGGCTGGTCCTGATTTTCGGCGGCGGCCGCGGGAACCGGCAGGCCGGCGGGGGCCGGCACCGCCGGCAGATGGGTCTCTGGTGCCTCGGTTGCCGCATCGGACGGTTCGAATTGCAGGCCGAACTGCACCGATGGATCGAAGAAGTTCTTGATGGAATTGAAGGGAACCACGAGGCGCTCCGGGATCCCGCCGAACGACAGCCCGACCTCGAAACGATCCTCCGTGACCACCAGATCCCAGAACTGGTGCTGGAGAATGACCGTCATCTCTTCCGGATATTGCGCGAGCAGCCGCGGCGACAATTTCACGCCCTCGGCGGTTGACAAGAAGGTGATGAAGAAATGATGCTCGCCGGGCAGGCCGTGCTCGGCGGCGTCGGCCAATACGCGGCGAAGCACCCCGCGCAGCGCGTCGCGCGCCAGCACGTCGTATCGGATATGATCGGTCGCCATTATCGGTCCTGTCGCGTTCTGATGCTGCCGCGGATCTGCGGACGATGCCGGTGGTCCGACTCGCCCGTTCCCCATGCTACCCCGCCGTGGGCTCAAGGTCAGCAGGCGTTGCCGCCGCCGGTGAAGATTCCGGGAAAACCGTGGAAAGGTGAGCAAATTGAAGTGGAGGCTTCTGTTGCCAGGTGCCTCCGGACCCCGCCCAGCGGAGCTTAACCCACTAGGACTTTAGACTTGGTTTTTCAAACCGCTTACGCGGCCTGAGCAACCGGAGCATAGTTGTCGTTTGCAACTATTGCATAGCCCGATAACGGCGGAACCATACCGGGAAAAAACACGCCCTTTACGCCCTCGTCGATCCTGTTTCGCCCCCGCCGAAGCCCGCCGATCTCACGCCGGGGGTGGGCTTGGGTGGAGGCGCCGGGTGCTGCCCCCGGGTCCGAATGGTTTATTGCGACGGCATTTTATTTCCATAGCCGGCGAACCGGCACCCCCAATATAGGGCGCAAAGGTTGAGAAAAACAGAGCCTGAAGGGCCGGTCCGGGTGCGGAACCGGCCGCCAAGGGGTGGAATAAGCGGAATACCGGTTGGCGCCGGCGTGGCAGCCGTTCTAGATTTTCAAACATGCCCCCGGATTCGCCGCCGGCCGCCGTTCCGGCGCCGAACCTCCCGACACCAGCTCCGCCCAGCCTGATCGCGCTGTTCGTCGCCTTCGCCAAGATGTCGCTGGCGGGTTTTGGCGGCGTGTTGGTCTGGGCGCGGCGCGGCATCGTCGATCAGCACAAGTGGATGACCGCGGACGAGTTCAACGAGACCTTCGCGCTGTGCCATTTTCTGCCCGGCCCGAACATCGTCAACCTCACCTTTGTGTTCGGATCGCGCTTTCGCGGCATTGCGGGAGCTATCGCGGCGTTCGCAGGCCTCGTCGGTCCTCCCGTCGTGATCGTGACGGTGCTGGCGGCGCTGTATCAGCGCTATGGTGAAATCGATGCGTTGCGGCGCATCCTGGCCGGAGTGTCCTGCGCGGCGGTCGGCCTCTTGATCGCGGTCGTGTTCCGGATGATGTGGCCTCTGATCAAGCGGCGCGATTGGCTCGGACTCGCGCTCCTGGCCGCGGTGTTTGTGGCGATCGGGCTATTGCGGCTGCCGTTGGCGGCGGTGTTGCTGGCGGCTATCCCGATCAGCCTCGCCGTCACCTTCGCCATGCGGCGGCGAGGTGCGGCATGAATTCGGACGCCAACCCGCTTCTGACGCTGGCATGGACCTTCGCCCTGATGTCATTGTTCGCGGTCGGTGGCGCGAATTCCGCCATTCCGGAAATGCACCGGGTCGCGGTCGAGGTTCGGCACTGGCTGACCGACAAGCAGTTCGCCGATGTGTACGCGATATCGCAGCTGTCGCCGGGGCCGAACGTCCTGATCGTCACCCTGATCGGCTATTCCGTCGCAGGCATCGCCGGCGCGCTGGTCGCAACGCTTTCGATGTGCGTGCCGACGGCGGTGCTGGCTTTGTATGTGAGCCGCTTTCTCGCGCGATCCAGCCATGCGCGCTGGCCCGCCATCGTCCAGGCGGCGCTGGTGCCGCTTTCGATCGGATTGATGGGCGCCAGCGGCTTCGTTCTGGTGCGGACCGCCGACCGGACCCTGGCCGCCGCCCTCGTCACCGCCGGCGCCGCGGTGCTGGCTTCCGTGACGCGGCTTAATCCGCTCTGGATGCTGCTCGCCGGGGGATGTCTCGGTTTTGCCGGCCTTCTCGGGTGAAAATCGCTGGCGATCCGGCCCGGACGGGGGCGATCTGCCCTTGCCGTTGCCGAGCCGGATCCTCATTTTTCCGGGTATAATCGGTTCTGCCGGCCGAATCGGCGTGTCGAACGGCCGGGCCGGCCGCTAAAACCCGCTTCCTCACCATCCCCTGGGGCCCGCGACGCAACGCCATGAATCAGTATCACGACCTGCTCGAACGGATCTTGAGTGACGGCGCGGAAAAGGCTGACCGCACCGGCACCGGGACGTTGTCGATCTTCGGCCACCAGATGCGCTTCAATCTCGCGGCCGGATTTCCGATGCTGACCACCAAGAAGCTGCCGCTGAAAGCCATCATTTACGAATTGCTGTGGTTTCTCAAGGGCGACACCAACGTCAAATACCTCCGGGATCACGGCGTTACGATCTGGGACGAATGGGCTGACGCCAATGGCGATCTGGGCCCGGTCTATGGCTCGCAGTGGCGCTCCTGGCCGACGCCGGATGGGCGAAAGCTCGACCAGATAGCCAATGTCATCGACCTGATCCGGCGCAATCCGGATTCGCGGCGCCTGATCGTGAGCGCGTGGAATCCGGCCGACGTCGACAAGATGGCGCTGCCGCCCTGTCACTGCCTGTTTCAGTTCTACGTCGCCGGCGGCAAATTGTCCTGCCAGCTCTATCAGCGCTCGGCGGACGTGTTTCTCGGCGTGCCCTTCAACATCGCCTCCTATGCGTTGCTGACCATGATGGTCGCGCAGGTGACGGGCCTGAAGGCCGGCGATTTCATTCACTCCTTCGGCGACGTGCACCTTTATTCGAACCATCTCGAGCAGGCGCGTCTGCAGCTGACGCGCCCGACGCGGCCGCTGCCGACCATGAAGATCAATCCCGAGGTGAAGGATATCTTCGCATTCCGCTATGACGACTTCGTGCTCGAGGGCTACGACCCGCACCCGCATATCAGGGCCGAGGTCGCGGTGTGAGCGATTAAATGTCCCTCATCATCCGTCGCGCGCGTCCCGATGAAGCGGGGCTGGTGCTGTCGCTGGTGCGCGAACTCGCCGAATACGAGAAGCTGCTGCACGAGGTCGAGGCCACCGAGGCGATGATCGGCGAAGCGCTGTTCGGCAGCAATGTCAGGCTGTTCTGCGACATCGCGGAATGGAACGGCGAGGTGGCCGGTTTCGCGGTCTGGTTCGTCAATTTTTCGACCTTCAGCGGCCGTTCCGGGATCTATCTGGAGGACCTGTTCGTGCGCCCCGCGCAGCGCGGCAAGGGCATCGGCAGGGCGCTGCTGTCGCACCTGGCAAAGCAGTGCGTGGCGAACGGCTGGTCGCGGTTGCAATGGGCGGTGCTGGACTGGAACACCCCCTCGATCGAATTCTACCAATCGCTCGGCGCGGACTTGATGGACGAGTGGACGGTGTGCCGGATCGGCGGCCCGGCGCTGACGGCGCTCGCGGAAGGAAAGCGGTGATGGAAATCGTCCTCATCGTGGCCGTCGCCGATAACGGCGTGATCGGCGCGGGCGGCACCATACCCTGGCGGCTGAAGAGCGATCTGCAACGCTTCAAGACGATGACGCTGGGCAAGCCGGTGGTGATGGGGCGAAAGACCTTCATCTCGCTGCGCCGGCCGCTGCCCGGGCGAACCAACATCGTCGTCACCCGCGACGGCGGTTTTCGCGGGGCCGGCGCCGTCGTGACGACCTCGTTGGCCGACGCCCGCGCGGTTGCGACCGGCGATGCGCTGCGGCGTTTCGCCACTGAAATCGCCGTGATCGGCGGCGCGGAAATTTACGCGCAGTGGATGGCGTTGGCCGACCGTCTGGAAATCACCGAAGTTCATGCCCGGCCCGAGGGCGATACCTATTTTGCCGCAATCGATGCGGCTGTCTGGGAAGAGGTTGCACGGGTCCGGAATTCGGCCGGTCCGGACGACAGTTCCGACTTCTGCTTTGTCACCTATCGCCGGCGCGGGTCGCATTAACCCCATCCGGCGATGTTTACATTGACAATTTCCGGCTCAGGCATAGCTGCTCCGAGCACCAAGCTTGCGTTGTAAGGGCCGGGGCCGTCGCCTATAAGGCCTGCGGAAGTTGCGCGGCGGGGCATTTTGGCCCTCAAGCCCGCGAAGGAGATCGTTGATGCCGTGGAAGAATCAAGGCGGAGGCCCATGGGGTTCGGGTCCGAAAGGGCCATGGGGCTCCGGCCCGCAGCCGGTCGGGCCGAGACCGCCCGATCTTGAAGACCTTCTGCGCCGCGCCCAGGACCGGCTCCAGCAACTCCTGCCGGGCGGCTATTTCAGCGGCCTCGGCATCGCGCTGATCCTGATCGGCGCACTTGCGATCTGGGGACTGTCCGGCTTCTTCCGCGTCCAGTCCGAAGAACTCGGCGTCGTGCTGCGCTTCGGCAAGCATGTGCGCACGGTGCAGCCGGGCCTCAACTATCATCTGCCATATCCGATCGAGACCGTGCTGCTGCCGAAGGCGCTGCGCGTCTCCACCATCTCGATCGGCATGACGCTGATCGACGATCCGGCGCGGCGCGGCCGCACCATGCGCGACGTGCCTGAAGAAAGCCTGATGCTGACCGGCGACGAGAATATCGTCGACGTCGATTTCACGGTGCTGTGGCGGATCAAGCCGGACGGTGTCGGCAATTATCTGTTCAACATCCAGAATCCCGAAGGCACCGTGAAGGCGGTGGCCGAAAGCGCGATGCGCGAGGCCGTCGGCAAAGCCAACATCCAGCCGATCCTCACCGGCGCGCGTACCACCACGGAGGCCAACGTACAGGAGTTGATGCAGAAGACGCTCGACAGCTACGGTGCGGGCATTCTGGTGCAGCAGGTGCAGATGCAGAAGGTCGATCCGCCGGCGCAGGTGATCGATTCATTCCGCGACGTGCAGGCGGCGCGCGCCGACCTCGAGCGATTGCAGAACGAAGCGCAGACCTATGCCAACCGCGTCGTTCCCGACGCCAAGGGACGCGCCGCGCAAATCCTGCAGGTCGCCGAAGGCTACAAGCAGCAGGCGGTCGCCGAGGCCAAGGGCCAGAGCGCGCGCTTTCTGAAAGTGTACGACGAATACAGGAAGGCACCCGACGTGACCCGCGAGCGCATCTATCTGGAGACGATCGAACGCATCCTCGGCGGTTCCGACAAGCTGATCTATGACGGCGGCGGCTCGGCGTCGGGCATCGTCCCCTATCTGCCCTTGAGTGAACTGACGGCGCGACGTCCGGCTCCGGCGCCATCGGCCCAGCCGCAACAGCCGAGCGGAGCCGCCAGATGAGATCCCCGGTAACAGGTATTGTCACGCTGTTCTTGCTGTTTGTGGTCGTCATCGTCGGCTACAGCTCGATCTTCACCGTGGATATGACCGAGCAGGCGCTGGTGGTGCGGCTCGGCGATCCGGTCCGCGTCGTCACCGAACCCGGCCTGAATTTCAAGGCGCCGTTCATCGATACCGTGATCAACGTCGACAAGCGCATTCTCGATCTGGAAAATCCGTCGCAGGAGGTGATCGCGTCGGACCAGAAGCGGCTGGTGGTCGATGCCTTCGCCCGCTACCGCATCAAGAACGCGCTGCGGTTTTATCAGAGCGTCGGCTCGATCCAGGCCGCCAACATCCAGCTGACGACGCTTCTCAACGCGTCGCTGCGCCGCGTGCTCGGCGAGGTCACCTTCATCCAGGTGGTGCGCGACGAGCGCGAGACCCTGATGGCGCGGATCCGGGAACAGCTGGATCACGAAGCCGGCGGCTACGGTATCCAGGTGGTCGACGTGCGGATCAGGCGCGCCGATCTGCCGGAGCAGAACAGCCAGGCGGTCTACCAGCGCATGCAGACCGAGCGGCAGCGCGAGGCCGCCGAATTCCGCGCGCAGGGCGGCCAGAAGGCGCAGGAGATCAGATCCAATGCCGATCGCGAAGCGACCGTCATCGTCGCCGAAGCCAATTCGACCGCCGAACAGGTGCGCGGCGATGGCGACGGCGAACGCAACCGGCTGTTCGCCGAGGCCTATGGCAAGGATCCCGACTTCTTCGCGTTCTACCGTTCGATGACGGCCTATGAAAACGGGCTGAAGAGCAACGACACGCGGTTCCTGCTGCGGCCGGATTCCGACTTCTTCAAGTTCTTCAGCAACGCCTCCGGCAAGCCGCCGGCGCCGCGCGCTGAACCGGCGGCGGCAGCGAAGCCGTAGACGGCGGGTTTCGGTCGGAACCAGGGCCGAAGCGGATACCGCTTCGGCCGCATTCAAAACAAAAAAATAAACCGGAGGTTTCAGTCCGATGAGGTCCATAGCGTTCGCCGACTTCCTCATCGGTGTGGGAATTCTGTTTGTGCTCGAAGGCCTGATGTTCGCGGCGAGCCCGGCCTGGATGCGCCGGGCGATGAAGAGCGCGCTGGCGACCCCGGACAATATTCTCAGGGCGGTCGGCATCGGCTCGGCGGTTGTGGGGCTGATCCTGATATGGTTGGTTCGGCGATAGGTGGCTCACCGTCATTCCGGGGCGATGCAAGGCATCGAACCCGGAATCTCGAGATTCCGGGTCTGGTGCTTGCGCACCATCCCGGAATGACGAGTTAAAATCACCCGCCATATCAACGCCATCGTGAGCGGCTTAACTCTGTTTTTGGCCGAAATGCCGAGCTCAAGCGCTTGCGCGGCCACCCCGTTCGGGCGCACTGTAGACGTCAAATCCCGTTCATTTTTGAGAAGAGAGCGCTGATATGACCGTTGCGACCCCAGCCCTGAGCCGTCGCCTGCGCCCGCTGATGGCCGCGATCTGCCTCAGCGCAAGCCTTGGCGCGGCAAGTTTCCTGACCTCGGCGCCCGTGCTGGCGCGCGGTCCTGACGGTATCGCCGACGTTGCCGAGAAAGTGATCGACGCGGTAGTCAATATCTCGACCTCGCAGACCGTCGAAGCCAAGGGCGGCCCCGGCGGTGAGGGCCGGGGCGCGACGCCGCAATTGCCGCCGGGCTCGCCGTTCGAGGAATTCTTCGACGACTTCTTCAAGAACCGCCGTGGTCCGGGCGGTCCGAGGGGCGGCGATATGCAGCCGCACAAGACCAACTCGCTCGGCTCCGGCTTTATCGTCGACACCTCGGGAATCGTCGTGACCAACAATCACGTCATCGCGGATGCCGACGAGATCAACGTCATCATGAACGACGGCACCAAGATCAAGGCCGAACTGGTCGGCGTCGACAAGAAGACCGACCTTGCGGTGTTGAAGTTCAAGCCGGTGAAACCGCTGATCGCGGTGAAATTCGGCGATTCCGACAAGCTGCGCCTCGGCGAATGGGTGATCGCGATCGGCAATCCGTTCAGCCTCGGCGGCACGGTGACGGCCGGCATCGTCTCGGCGCGCAACCGCGACATCGCCTCGGGACCCTATGACAATTACATCCAGACCGACGCCGCCATCAACCGCGGCAATTCCGGCGGCCCGCTGTTCAATCTCGACGGCGAAGTGATCGGCGTCAACACGCTGATCATCTCGCCGACCGGCGGCTCGATCGGCATCGGCTTTGCGGTACCCTCCAAGACCGTGGCCGGCGTGGTCGATCAGCTCAGGCAGTTCGGCGAGCTGCGCCGCGGCTGGCTCGGCGTCCGCATCCAGCAGGTCACCGACGAGATCGCCGAAAGCCTCAACATCAAGCCCGCGCGCGGTGCGCTGATCGCCGGCGTCGAGGACAAGGGCCCGGCGAAGCCCGCCGGCATCGAGCCCGGCGACGTCGTCGTCAAGTTCGACGGCAAGGAAATCAAGGAACCGAAGGATCTGTCGCGCGTCGTCGCCGACACCGCCGTCGGCAAGGAGGTCGATGTCGTCATCATCCGCAAGGGCGAGGAGCAAACCAAAAAGGTCACGCTCGGTCGCCTCGATGACGGCGACAAGGCGGTGCCGGCGTCGATCAAGACGCCTGAACCCACGGAGAAGCCGGTGACGCAGCGCGCACTCGGCCTCGATCTTGCGACCCTGAACAAGGACCTGCGCAGCCGCTACAAGGTCAAGGACAGCGTCAAGGGCGTCATCATCACCAATGTCGACGGCACCTCCGACGCCGCCGACAAACGGCTCAGCCCCGGCGAGGTCATCGTCGAGGTGGCGCAGGAAGCGGTGAGCAACGCGGCCGACGTCAAGAAGCGCGTCGAGCAGTTGAAGAAGGACGGCAAGAAATCCGTGCTGCTGCTGGTGTCGAACGCCGACGGCGAACTGCGCTTCGTGGCGCTCAGCGTGCAGTAGGCTTCATGGTCATTGCCGGGCTTGACCCGGCAATCCATCGCTTTCGCAAGAATCTTTTGAAGATTGATGGATGCCCGGATCAAGTCCGGGCCTGACGACTGAGTTTGTGGACACGGCTGCGCGCTGCGTCGTCATTCCCGCGTTCGCGAGGACGGCGTGGAGAGATTATCCCTCCACAAACTCGTTCCTTCGATACCCCTGCGCATACAGAAGCGCGGTGAGGTCGCCGTGATCGATCCGCGCGGCGGCGGCGGCGGAAACCGCGGGCTTGGCGTGATAGGCGACACCCAGCCCCGCCTGCTCGATCATGCCGAGATCGTTGGCGCCGTCGCCGACCACCAGCGTATCGATGTTGTCGAGATCGAAGGACTCCCGCAACTCGATCAGGGTGGCGAGTTTGGCGGCGCGGCCCACAATCGGCTCGGTGACCTCGCCGGTGAGCTTGCCGTCCTCGACCTTCAATTGATTGGCGCGGTTTTCCTGAAACCCGATCATGTCGGCCGCGGCATTGGTGAACAGCGTAAACCCACCTGAAATGAGACAGGTCCAGGCGCCGTGCGCGCGCATGGTCGCGACCAGTTCGCGGCCCCCCGGCGTCAGCGTGATGCGCTTTTTCAGGACTTCGTCGACCACGCTGACCGGGAGGCCCCTGAGCAGCGCCACGCGTTCGCGCAGCGCCGGCTCGAACTCGATCTCGCCGCGCATCGCGCGCTCGGTGATGGCAGCCACATGCGCTTTGAGGCCGGCATAGTCGGCCAGTTCGTCGATGCATTCCTGGCCGATCATGGTGGAATCCATGTCGGCCAGCAAAAGCTTCTTGCGCCGGAGGGCCTGAGGCTGCACGACAATGTCGATCGGCAGGTCGCCGCGCGCCTCGCGCAGGCGGTGTTCGATGGCGCGGATGTCCTCGCTGCCGGTGAAGGGGATGTCGACGGCGACTTCGTTGAACAGCCATTGCGCGCGGCCGGGCGAGGGAAGAATGGCGCGCGCGCCGTCGATCACCGTGCTATCGAGCGCGGGGTCGGCGGGATTGCAGATGAGCGTGGCGACGAGAGACATGCCGTGAATTCGCAGGATGTGAACTGTACTGCCGTGCTTATCGCAGGGCCGACCGCCAGCGGCAAGTCGGCGCTGGCGCTCGAGCTTGCGCAACGAACCGGCGGCGTCATCGTCAATACCGATTCCATGCAGGTCTATCGCGACCTGCGCGTCCTCACGGCGCGGCCGACGCGCGAGGAGGAGGCGCTTGTTCCGCACCTTCTCTATGGCCATGTCGATGCGGCGGTGAATTTCTCTGCCGGCGCCTGGGTGAGCGATGCCGCCAAAGTATTGTCGGACCCGGGCGCACAAAACCGGCTGCCGATTTTCGTCGGCGGCTCCGGGCTTTATTTCAAGGCGCTGACGCGCGGCCTGTCGGCGGTGCCGCCGATCCCGCTGGAGATACGCGAAGGCGTGCGCGCGCGGCTGGAGCGTGATGGGGTCGAGGCGCTGCATGCCGAACTGGCGCAGCGCGATCCTTCGTCTGCCGAACGCCTGAGACCGCGCGATCGCACCCGCATCGCCCGCGCGCTGGAAGTGATCGAGGCCACCGGCCGTTCGCTGTCCGATTGGCATCGTGACGGATTGCCGCCGCTGTTGCCGCCGGGCAGCTTCAGCGCGCTGTTTCTCGAGCCCGATCGCGACGCGCTTTATGCGCGGATCGACGCGCGCTTCGATGCGATGCTGAAGGCCGGCGCGATGGAAGAGGTCGCGGCATTGGCCGCGCGACAACTCGATCCGCTGTTGCCGGCGATGAAGGCCCATGGCGTGCCGGCGCTGATCCGCCATCTCAAAGGCGAGATCACACGTGATGAAGCGGCCGAGATCGGCCGCGCCGATACCCGCCATTACGCCAAGCGGCAGTTCACCTGGTTCCGGCACCAATTGCCGGAGTTCGAATGGGTGAACCCGGAGGCGGCGGGGGGATGGCTTTCGGCGGTCATTCCGGGGCGCTCGTGATAACGAGCGAACCCGGAATCTCGAGATTCCGGGTCTGCGCTTCGCGCATCCCGGAATGACGGCAGACCGGCCCCCTCGCATGGCTGTACACCCTAAATTCACCCTCGCCGAACGCGGGGAACCCCGCTAGACTTAGAACTCAGCGTCATTTCCCTCCGCGGCTTGACTTTCAAGGCTCAGGCGGTATGTTCGCGCAACCTTTGGGAAGTCCGAGCGGTCGTATGCGCAATAAAATTACCAAACTGCTTATCGTCGTCGTACCCAGGCGCACCGCCGGGGATGGCTAAGGCCATCCGAAAACGGGCGGTGTGCATGGGGCCTCTTTCGGGCCCCTTTTTATTTTCCAGAGAACCAACTGACCAAGCCGCGCGAGAACAGCGCATCCGGAGCCAGCCATGAGCGACAACAGCCACGATCCGAACCAGATGACGGGAGCCGCCATGATCGTGCGCGCGCTGATCGATCATGGCGTCAAGCACATCTTCGGCTATCCCGGCGGCGCGGTGCTTCCGATCTATGACGAGATCTTCCAGCAGAGCGAGGTCGAGCACATCCTGGTGCGGCACGAGCAGGGCGCCGGCCACGCCGCCGAGGGCTATGCGCGCTCGACCGGCAGACCGGGCGTGGTGCTGGTGACCTCGGGCCCGGGCGCCACCAACATGGTGACGCCGCTGACCGATGCGCTGATGGATTCGATTCCCCTGGTGTGCATCACCGGACAGGTGCCCACCCATCTGATCGGCAACGACGCGTTCCAGGAATGCGACACCGTCGGCATCACCCGGCCCTGCACCAAGCACAACTGGCTGGTGCGCAACGTCAACGATTTGGCGAAGGTGCTGCACGAGGCGTTCTATGTCGCCAGCACCGGGCGGCCCGGTCCCGTGGTGGTCGACGTGCCCAAGGACGTGCAGTTCGCGACCGGCACCTATCACCCGCCGCGCAAATCCGACGTGCATGTGTCGTATGCGCCGCGCGTCAAGGGCGACGCGACCCAGATTCGCAAGGCGGTGGCATTGCTGGCCTCGGCCAAACGCCCGGTGATCTATAGCGGCGGCGGCGTCATCAATTCCGGCGCCGAGGCCTCCAAGCTGCTGCGCGAGCTGGTCGAGGTCACCGGCTTTCCGATCACCTCGACCTTGATGGGGCTGGGGGCCTATCCGGCATCGGGCAAGAACTGGCTCGGCATGCTCGGCATGCACGGCACCTACGAAGCCAACATGGCGATGCATGATTGCGACGCCATGCTGTGCGTCGGCGCGCGCTTCGACGATCGCATCACCGGCCGCACGGATGCGTTTTCGCCGGGCTCGAAGAAGATCCATATCGATATCGATCCGTCCTCGATCAACAAGAACATCCGCATCGATATTCCGATCATCGGCGATGCCGCCAATGTGCTCGGCGATCTCCTGCAGGTGTTCAAGGCGGAGGCGAAGAAGCCGGATATCCGGCCCTGGTGGCAGGAGATCGCGAAATGGCGCGCGCGCAATTCGCTGTCGTACAAGAAGAACAACGATATCATCCTGCCGCAATTTGCGATTCAGCGGCTGTTCGAGGCCACCCGCGGGCGCGACGTCTACATCACCACCGAAGTCGGTCAGCACCAGATGTGGGCGGCGCAGTTCTTCGGCTTCGAGCAACCGCACCGCTGGATGACCTCGGGCGGCCTCGGCACCATGGGCTACGGCCTGCCGGCGGCGCTGGGCGTGCAGGTGGCGCATCCCGACAGCCTGGTGATCGATATCGCCGGCGACGCCTCGGTGCAGATGACGATGCAGGAGATGTCGACGGCGGTTCAATATGAATTGCCGGTCAAGATCTTCATCCTCAACAACCAGTATATGGGCATGGTGCGGCAGTGGCAGCAGCTGTTGCACGGCAACCGGCTGTCGCATTCCTACTCCGAAGCGCTGCCGGATTTCGTCAAGCTCGCCGACGCCTTCGGCTGCGTCGGCATCCAGGCGATCAAGCCCGGCGATCTGGACGGCGCGATCAAGGAGATGATCAGCGTCAAGCGCCCGGTGCTGTTCGATTGCCGGGTGGCGGCGCTGGAGAATTGCTTCCCGATGATTCCCTCGGGCAAGGCGCACAATGAAATGCTGCTGCCGGCGGAAGCCAATGACGAAGCCACCGCGGCGGCTTTCGCCAGCGGCAAGGCCCTGGTGTGAGGGCGCTGTGATGATCACAACGGCACCCGCGCTCCTTTCGCCTCTCCCCGCGTGCGGGGAGAGGCCGGATGGCGCGCGTCAGCGTGCGATCCGGGTGAGGGGGACTCTCCGCGAGCCGAACTCGTTGAGAGAGCCCCTCACCCCAACCCTCTCCCCGCAAGCGGGGAGAGGGACCACATCATCCTCGACGAGGCCAACCGATGTTTGATCTCGATCAGCTGCAACGCGCCCACGGCGTCGTCGGCGCGGCGATGCCGCCGACGCCGGCGCATGGCTGGCCGCTGCTCTCCGAGCGGCTTGGCGCCGATGTTGTCGTCAAGCACGAGAACCACACACCGACCGGCGCCTTCAAGGTGCGCGGCGGGCTCGTCTATGTCGATGCCTTGAAGCGCGCGCGGCCCGGCACCGCCGGTATTATTTCGGCCACGCGCGGCAATCACGGGCAGAGTCTTGCATATGCCGCGGGGCGCTATGGGCTGCCGGTCACGATCTATGTGCCGCGCGGCAATTCGATCGAGAAAAACCGCGCCATGCGGGCCTTTGGCGCAACGCTGGTCGAGCACGGTGAGGATTTTCAGGCCGCGCGCGAAGAGGCCGAGCGCCACGCCGAACGCGACGGGCTCGAATCCGTGCCGTCCTTCCATCCGGACCTGGTGATGGGGGTTGCAACTTACGCGCTCGAACTACTGCGCAAGGCGCCGGACCTCGATCTGCTCTATGTGCCGATCGGGCAGGGATCGGGCATTTGCGGCTGCATCCTGGCGCGCGATCTTTTGGGGCTGGGCACTGAAATCGTCGGCGTGCAGTCGACGGAAGCGCCGTCTTATGCGCTGTCGTTCGCGGCTGGGACTGTCGTGAGAACAAACAGCAGCGATACGCTCGCCGACGGCATGGCGACGCGCGTTCCCGACGCCGGTGCGCTGGCGATCATCCGCAAGGGCGCCTCGCGGATCCTGCAGGTGACCGACGGCGAAATAGCCGCGGCGATCCGCGCCTACTGGACCGATACCCATAACCTCGCGGAAGGCGCCGGCGCCGCCCCGCTTGCCGCAGCACTTCAGGAGAAGGCCAGGATCCGCGGCAAGCGGGTCGGCCTGGTTCTGAGCGGCGGCAATATTGATTTCGATTTGTTCAACCGATGGGTCGTTGGCGAGGCCGTCGCCGGCGACAGGGTGATGGTGTGAGAGTGCCAGATACAAATTCGACTGTCATCGTCCGGCTTGACCGGACGATCCAGTACGCCGCGGCGTCTCGATCGTTCTCGATCGTCTCTGGGATACTGGATCCCCGCTTTCGCGGGGATGACGAGAAGTGCGGTAATGACGAAAAGGACAATGGGGACCTAACATGAATCAGCCCGCATCCGCCTACTTCATGGAAGACCGCCACGATCCGAGTGAGTCCCACACGCTCTCGGTGCTCGTGCAGAACGAGCCGGGCGTGCTCGCCCGCGTGATCGGGCTGTTCTCGGGCCGCGGCTACAATATCGAGAGTCTCACCGTCTCCGAGACCGAGAACCAGAAGCATGTCTCGCGCATCACCATCGTCACGACCGGCACGCCGATGGTGATCGAGCAGATCAAGCACCAGCTCGACCGCATGGTCCCGGTCTATCGTGTCGTCGACATGACCCTGACCGGGCGCTCGATTGAACGGGAACTGGCGATGGTGAAGCTGCGCGGCACCGGCGAGCACCGCGTCGAGGCGCTGCGGCTGGCGGAAGCCTTTCGCGCCCGGGTGATCGACGCCACCACCGAAAGCTTCGTGTTCGAGATCACCGGCAACTCCGCCAAGATCAACCAGTTCATCGACCTGATGCGTCCGCTCGGCCTGGTCGAGGTTTCGCGCACCGGGGTCGCCGCGATCGGGCGCGGGGCCGAGGGGATGTGAACCATGCTGGCGCGCGACTGGTACTACAATGAACGGCGGCGGCTCGGGCTGGATTCCGCGGTCGCCTCGATCTACGACCGCCATGACGACAGCGATTTGCGCGCCCGCGCCGCGCTGACCATGCTGGGGGTGCAGCGCGGCTGGCAGGTCGCCGACATCGGCTGCGGCAATGGCGTGCTGGCCTGCGAGGCCGCGCAGATGGGCGCCGAGGTCGACGCCATCGATATCTCGCCGGCCATGCTGACGCTGGCCAGCATCCAGGCCGAGGACCGCAAGGTCGCGATCCGCACCCAGCCCGCCGGACTCCTGAGCTTTGCCTATAAGCCGAATTCGTATGACCTGATCGTCAGCGAATTCACGCTGCACCATCTGCCGGATTTCTGGAAAGCCGTGGCATTGTCGCGGATCTTTTCTGCGCTAAAGCCGGGCGCGAATTTCTATCTGCGCGACATCGTTTTCGTCAGCACACCCGACGGCGCAGAGCGCGACGTCGAGCAGTGGGCCGATTTCAGCATCAAGAACCATGATTTCGACCGCGACAGCGTCGTCAGCCATATGCGCGACGAATATTCGACCTTCGGCTGGGTGATCGAACGCATGCTGACCGATGCCGGCTTCACGCTGATTTCGGTCGATTATCACGCGCCGCTGCACGGCACCTATTTGCTGCGGAAACCGAAACACGGCGAGCAGAGCTAGGGACGTCGTCGATGAAGCCAGCCGACGTTTTCCTGGCCGTCACAGTGGCGGTGACCTGGGGTCTCGGGTTCGTGGCCAGCCGGCTGGCGCTCGACGAACTCTCGCCGGCGCTGATGACGGCGATGCGCTTTGCGATTGCGGCCGTACCGTGCCTGTTCGTGCGCCGGCCGAAGGTTTCCTGGACGCTGCTGATAGCGATCAGCTTCACGCTGTTTCTCGGCCAGTTTCTGGCGCAGTCCTGGGCCATTGCACACGGTGTGCCCGTCGGTCTTGCCAGCGTGATCGTGCAGAGCCAGGCGCTTTTCACGGTGGCATTTGCCGCGTTGGCGTTTCGCGAGATTCCCACACGTTTGCAAATGACCGGAATCGCCGTCGCCGCGATCGGCCTCCTGATGATCTGCGGCACCGTCGGCTTTGATTTCAGTGTCGACGCCTTCGCCGTGCTGTTGATCTCGCCGATCTGCTTTGCGATCGGCAATCTGTTGCTGCGGCGTGTCCCGGGCGTGCGCATGTTCGATCTGTTCGCGTGGCTCTGCCTGGTGCCGCCGCTGCCGTTGCTGGCGTTGGCACTTGCCGTCGACGGGCCGCAGGCGACATGGCATTCGCTGCGGCAGATGTCGCCCACAGGTCTTGTCAGCATGCTCTTCATCGGCGCGATTGCGACCTGCGTCGCCTATGGGCTGTGGGGACGCCTGCTGCGCGATTACACTGCGGCGCAGGTGGTGCCTTTCGCGCTGCTGGTACCGTTCATCGGCGCCGGGGCATCGAGCATTGCATTCGGCGAGCGGTTCGGGCCGCTGCGGCTTGCGGGAATGCTGACCGTGGTATGCGGCATCGCCGTGATGCTGCTGTCGAAACGCTCCCAAGCCATGCCGAACATCGCGTGAGCCTCGCCCATGTCGCACTCGCTGCTGATCGCATTTTTCATTTTCGCCGCCGTGATGTATCTCACGCCGGGGCCGAACAACATCATGGTGCTGTCGTCGGGACTGACTTACGGCTTTCGTCCCACCTTGCCGCATATCGCCGGCATCACGATCGGTTGCGCTTTCATGGTGGGCGCCGTGGGCCTCGGCCTCGGGACCATCTTCGTCGCCTATCCCGTGCTGCAGACGGTCCTCAAATATGCCGGGGCGGCCTATCTGATCTATCTGGCCGCTGCGATCGCGCTCTCGGAACCGGTCATGCCGGGGCAGGACAATGGGCGCGGCCCGATGAGTTTCTGGGCCGCGGTGTTGTTCCAATGGGTGAACGTCAAGGGCTGGGTCATGGTGATCGGGACCATTACCGCCTATGCCGGCATTGCCAGCTTCCCCTGGAACATCGTCATTCAGGTGGTGTTCTGCCTGCTGGTCGGCGTGGCGTCGACTTCGATCTGGACGCTGTCCGGCAGTTCGTTGCGCTTGTTCATGACCTCGCCGAGGGCGGTGCGGGCCTTCAACATCGTGATGGCCGCGCTGCTCCTGGCCTCGCTCTACCCGGTCTTCATGGAGGCATGATGAGGCAGCCGCGCCATGCAGAAACGGGTTTCCCCTGAGAGGGAAAATGCTCTAGACAACGCCGGAAATTCGCGGGCGCCCGGCGGTCTTATCCACCTGAAAGCCTGATCCATCGGCCGATTCCGGCCCCCTCAAGAGGAAACCACCATGCGTGTTTATTATGATCGCGACGCCGACCTGAACCTGATCAAGGGCAAGAAGGTCGTCATCGTCGGCTATGGCAGCCAGGGCCACGCCCATGCCCTGAACCTGAAGGATTCCGGCGTCAAGGACGTCGCCATCGCGCTGCGCAAGGGATCGGCCTCCGCCAAGAAGGCGGAGACCGCCGGCTTCAAGGTGATGGAAGTCGCCGAGGCCGCCAAGTGGGCAGACCTCGTGATGATGCTCACCCCCGATGAATTGCAGGGCGATATCTACCGCGAGCATCTGCAGGACAACATGAAGAAGGGCGCGGCGCTGGTATTCGCCCACGGCCTCAATGTGCATTTCAATTTGCTCGACCCGCGCCCCGATCTCGACGTGCTGATGATCGCCCCCAAGGGCCCCGGCCACACCGTGCGCTCGGAATATCAGCGCGGCGGCGGCGTGCCCTGCCTGATTGCGATCGCCAAGGATGCCTCGGGCAATGCGCATGACCTCGGCCTGAGCTACGCCTCGGCGATCGGCGGCGGCCGCGCCGGCATCATCGAGACCTCGTTCAAGGAAGAGTGCGAGACCGATCTGTTCGGCGAGCAGGTGGTGCTGTGCGGCGGCCTGGTCGAACTGATCAAGGGCGGCTTCGAGACCCTGGTGGAGGCCGGCTACGCGCCCGAGATGGCCTATTTCGAATGCCTGCACGAGGTGAAGCTGATCGTCGACCTGATCTATGAAGGCGGCATCGCCAACATGAATTATTCGATCTCCAACACCGCCGAATACGGCGAATACGTCAGCGGCCCGCGCATCGTCACCGAAGAGACCAAGAAGGAGATGAAGCGTGTGCTCAATGACATCCAGTCCGGCAAATTCGCCCGCGACTGGATGCTGGAGAACAAGGTCAACCAGACCTCGTTCAAGGCGACCCGCGCCAAGCTTGCTGCGCACCCGATCGAGGACATCGGCGCCAAGCTCCGCGACATGATGCCGTGGATCAAGAAGGGCGCACTGGTGGACAAGACCAGGAACTGAGGCTTGATCCACGCTCTTCTTGCGAGATCGCGCAGGCGCGATCTCGATGATCAAGAAGGGCGCCTTGGTGGACAAGACCAGGAACTGAGCTGACATCCCCTCATGGTGAGGAGGCGCTCTTGCGCCGTCTCGAACCATGGGGGCCGTCGCTGCCTCATCCTTCGAGACGCGGCCAACGGGTCCGCGCCAACGGGTCCCGCGAACGCGCGCCCGATGACAGGCTCCGCGCGGCCCGATGATAAACTCCGACGCCGCTCCTCAGAGTCTGACTGGAAATGCAGCCAGCAAAACAAGGCCTCTAAGACCGTCATTCCGGGGCGATGCGAAGCA
>Ga0073928_10000751_pt1 | contig 69743 bp, 68 predicted proteins | sample PaiPotPPA55metaG_FD_76969 | JGI IMG/M metagenome (GOLD analysis project Ga0073928, IMG submission 76969) | Iron sulfur acid spring bacterial and archeal communities from Banff, Canada, to study Microbial Dark Matter (Phase II) - Paint Pots PPA... ...
CAACGGCGGGGCGTGGAGGGCAGCCCGCCGCGCTCTCCTCCCCGTCGAAGTCCGAAAAAGTGTTACCTATGTTGCCGGTCTAAAGTGTTACCCATGTCTCCGGTCGCTCAGATGCCAAGCGTAGGGGTTATGCAAAGCTCTGTTGAATCGGCGGGAACCGAATAGACTCGGCGCATCGTTATCCGATGAAGACCGGGAGGTAGCAGTGCGTAACGCCGCAGCATGCGCCGCGCTTGTCGGCGCGGCCTTGCTCACGACCGTCGCGATTTCGGCCTGTAGGCGAGGATCGGGGCCAAAGCTCGCCGCGAAAGCCACCCCGCCGGCCGCCAGCGACGAAGTCGAATCGGGCGTCTATGGCTTCTCGGGCGCTATGAAAGGCGGAAGCCCTTCGGGCGTGATCGGCGAATGCATCTGGATTTACGACGCCGACAACAAAAAACAGATCGCCGAGGGCGATTGCGATGAAGGCAACTTTAAAGTCGTGCTCAAGCCGGGAACTTACGTCGTCCGCGGACCCGGCGGCAACCAAAAGATCGAAGTCAAGCCGCACCAGTGGATCAAGATCAAGTCAATGGTCGAGCTTCCGGGTCAGCTGTAGCGCCGCGGCACTTCTTTTCTCGCGCCGCCGTTCGCGGCTAGGCGACCTTTTTGAAAGCCGCCGCTTCGTCTTCTTCAGCGAACCGCGTTCCGCGGGGCGAGAGCGGATACCTGCGCACGGGCGTCATACCCCATACGTACCAGTCCAGCACGGCCAGTGCGGCGAAAACTGCTACTCCAAGAATCAAAGTAGTGATCGATGGAAAAATCATCGTCGGCTTCTCCCCTCCACGAAGTCCCCTGCTCTGAAGCTACGGGCTTCGGGAAAAAAAACGGTAGCAACATCTCCTAAGACCCTCTGTTCGATGGATGCGTGAAATCACGCTCGCTACAAGGCAGAGCATCCATCGTGCCATCGACAGCAGACTTTGCGCGCTGAGGAAAGCGTGAGGTTTTTCGACTGAATATGAAGGCCATCCAGCCTTGCTCATTCAGCCGACCCGCGCGAACCTTAGCGAAACGCGAATCAGACGCAAAATGGGAAGATGCCCCGCAGGCGAATCTTCGCGTTCGAAACTGATACTCCGCTGCAGTCCCTCCACTATGCCGATCAGCTATTGCGATAAGAGTCACAAGCTCGTAATGGTTGCTTAAGTTCAAGTTGAGCGAGCTGAACGCGCGGATTCAGCCGAAGGAGGAGCCAATGACGTCGAAGTCCTTAAAACTGACGATGTTGGGTCTGGTAGCGGTCTGCGCCGCGGGCGTCTATTCGGCCATTTCGTTTGGACAGGCATCAACATCACCTATGGCCGAGCCAACCACCGCTCAGGCTCCGTTCGGAAAAAAGAGCGGCAACTGGCAGAAGTACCGCAAGGAAGACGTGCAGGCCGTCATGACCAAAGTCGCCCAGGATGTTTGGCACGCGCAATATTCAGGGGCGAGCGGGCAACACATGGACCAGCTATTTCTCGACGGTCAGCGCGCCTACTTTCACGGCGACTATGACGGCGCGATGCATGACTTTCTCGCCGCGGAGCGGATCGTCTCGAAGTATCCCAACGACATAACTGCGGGAGCGCGGTCGGCGCCGTAACCTGCTGGCCCTGCGCCGAGGGCCTCGCTCGGTATTTCCGGCCGGTGCGAGAGCGCGGATCAGGCACCGCCATCGACCGGCGGAAATCCGGCTAACAATGGGTTCATATCGATCCGGCAATCGGGGGTTCGGCGATTTCATCCTGAAGCATCGCCGTTCCATCGGCGTTCTGCTGCTGCTAATCACCGCCTTCATGGCGTGGAACGCGGCGCGCGTCAGGGCGGCGACCAGGTTCGAAAGCCTCTTTCCGTCCGGCCATCCCAACGTGAAGCTCTACCAGCAATACGAGCGGCGCTACGGCGGCGCGCAGACGCTGGTGCTGCTGATGCGCGTGCGCCATGGCGATGTCTTCAACTACGACACGCTACGCAAGATCGTCGAGGTCCAGAACGCGGTCAACAGTCTGCCCGCGGTTGACCACAACCAGGTCTTTTCGCTGGCCTCTTATCGTGTTGCTTTCACTGAGGCGGTGCCCGGCGGACTCGCCTCGAAATGCTTTATGTATCCGGAGCCGCCCAAGACACAGCAGGGGATGGATGAGCTAAGGCGGAACGTCCACGCGCATCGTGATCGCGTTCAGGGGTTGCTGACGTTCGACGGCAAGGGCGCGTTGGTGCTCGCGGCCTTCAACGCCGACCGGATCGACTACGGCGGGTTGTTTGACGATATCCAAGCCATCGTCCACCGCTACTCCGACAGCAACACCGACATCTACATTGCGGGCCTGCCGGTGATCGTGGGATGGGGCTACCACTACTTCGACGACATCGCGATCATTTTCCTGGCCTCGGTCGTACTGATGCTGCTCATCCTGTATCTCAGCCTGGGCCAGCGTTCGAGCTGGTGGGCGCCGATCCTGACCGGCTCTTTCTCTGCGCTCTGGGGACTCGGGTTCGTGGGCTTGATGGGCTACGACTTCGACCCCATCATGATGGTCATCCCATTCATCCTGACCGCGCGCGATTTGAGTCACGGCATCCAATGGCAGGGCCGCTACTACGATGAGCTCGACGTGTTAGACGACAAGTTCGCGGCCTGCGTCGCAACCACCGACGTGATGCTGCCGCCGGGGTTTTTGTCGATCATCGCCGACATCGCCGGCATCATCTTCATCTCGCTGGGCGGGATTCCGGTGCTCAAGGAAATCGGGCTGGCGGGCGCCGTATGGCTGGCGGGCAGCCTTACGATGGTGTTCGTGTTTCAGCCAATTTTCATGAGCTACCTGCCACGACCGCGGATCAAACCGCGTAGCTGGGCGGAACGCGGGCTGTGGGCGGGCGGCTCGAGCGTAGGCAGAATGATCGAAGCACTGGTGCGCGTGCCGGTGACGCCGGGTGCACTACGCACGGCTATTCTGATTAGCGGCGCGGCCTTTATCGTATGGGGCGTCGCCTCGGGCCAACGCGCCAGGATCGGCTACTCGACGGCCGGTACTCCGCTTTACCCGCCCGGCTCCAAAGTCAACCGCGACATGGCGGAGATCGGCAAATATCTTCCGCTCGATGAGGGATGGATCGTGCTCGAGACTCCCGACTGGCCGAGTCGCCAGTCATCGTTGGGGCCGCCCGTACTACGGATGGAGGACGATCTTGCGGCTTACCTGCAGGCGCGCGGACAAACCGCGGCGGTGGTTTCGTTCTCGAGCAGCATTGTCAAGGGGCTCAACCGGCTGCTGCATAACGGCCACCCGAAGTTCTTCGGGATGCCGCAGATTTCGGCGCTGAACGGCAACATTTGGTGGATGTTCATGGCCGGCACGGCGCCGGGCGAGATGGAACGCTTCTTCGCCAATAATCCGCACGTCACCAGCACGTGCATACGCGTGTTACTGCGGGATCACACTTACGAACGGCTCAGACTGCTGCACGATCAAATCCAGGACTTCGTCAATTTGCGAGTCAATAACGACCCCGAACTCAAGGGCGTCACCGTGCGGTACCTTGGCGGCGAGGCGGGAGTTTATTCGGCAGCCAACGATGTTCTCTATCGCCTCGATTTGATCAATATCACCTTCGTGCTGGCCGCGATCTTCATCTTCTGCGCGGTTTCGTTTCGCTCCGCCGTGGCGGGCGCGCTGTTCATCGTGTCGTGCGTGATGGCAAACTTTGGCGCCTTCGTTTACATGAACGCGCGGGGCATCGGACTGACCATCGATACAATCCCGATCATCTCGCTCGGCATCGGGCTGGGCGTCGACTATGGCATCTATATCGTCGCGCGCATCCGCGACGAAGTTATGAGCGGGAGGCGGCTCGATGATGCTATCACCACGGCCCTGCTCACCACGGGCGCGGCGGTGTTCAGCACTTTCGCAGTGATGATCGGCGGAATTTTGCCGTGGGCGTTCTCGCCCTTGCAGTTCCACAACGAGATGAGCGTGCTGCTGATTTTTCTTATGGCGACTAACATGATCGCGGGCGTGCTAATCCTGCCCTGCTTCATTTCGTGGCGCCGCCCTGCCTTCATTTGCAAGTACGAAACGGCGCCGCCTGCCGCCACGACGAGCGCAGCGCGATCTTCCGCCGGGCGCTCCAACTAGCGCGGCGTGCGCGCGCGCTGCGCCTCTGCGGATATACCACGGCATAGGCGGCTTGTTACGTGACGTGACTTCCAGTCAAGACCGCGATCTTAAAATCGTGTCAACGAGCCGTTGACATCTCGGTTGATTCCGGAGTAAACGGGTTTACGGAGTTGATTTCACGCACTTTTCTGCGCATTGCGAGCGGGAGTGCCCCGAGGGGAAGCATTAGATTGATTAACCGGGACTGAATGGCCAACTAATTTCATCGCAGTGCCCGCATCCCGTCGGCTGCGGAGCACCATAAGGTGGGACTCTCCAGGCCATGCGTGTGCAAGAAGGAGCGTTCTGGGCGCTGACGGGCGTCGTCGCGGGGGTGGCTTTGATAGCCGTCTCCCTTGTATCCAACGCCGCGATAAGTGGCAGGACGGTCAGCGGCGCGCATCCGTGGCAAGCGCTTTACGGCGTCGCGATTCGCCCCGACGGCAGCATCTACATTGTTGGCTCGAAGGGCCTGCTGATGGTCTCGGATGATCACGGCAAGAGCTGGGACGAGCATGTCCTCCACGAGCGCGACGGCAACGTCCTCTTTCAAGACCGCGATTTGTACGCGATTCAATTCACGCCCGACGGTAAGAGCGGCTGGATTGCAGGCGAGATGGGGATCGTCCTGCACTCCGACGACAGCGGCAAGACCTGGACGCGCCAGCAGACCGGGATGGCGAGCAACCTGTTCAATGTCTCCGCCGTCGATGCGCAACACGCGTACGCGTGTGGTGCGGAGGGACTGGTGATCAGCACCGTCGACGGCGGCCAGCACTGGAATGTCTATAAGTACAAAGACCCGATAATCTTTTTCGATATTCACTATGCCGACGCCAACAACGGCTGGATGGTGGGCGAATTCGAGACCATTCTCCATACCACTGACGGCGGTAAGACCTGGAACGTGAGTCACGGCGGCAACACCGGCGACTATACGGTCGGCCCCAGTTTCTCGATCGTCTTCGACAATCTCCAGCATGCTCTGGTTACAGGCTTAAACGGCGAGGTTCTGACCACCGCTGATAGCGGCAAGACCTGGAAGGCTCTGAAGCTGCCCGAGCCTGTCGCGACTTATGCGGCGGCCGTGGCGGGCGGGCGGTTTTGGCTGGGCGGTGAAGGCGGCCGGCTGGTCGGAATGGATGCGGCCGGCAAATGGGTGGTTCATCGGCCTACGTTCAACGACATCGCGGCCGTGGCGTTCCTGGGAAACGTGGGCTACGCAGTGGGCCTCAACGGACTGATCCTGCGGACGGACAACGCGGGTGAGCAATGGCAGGTGGTAAAGTAAGAAAAGAGCAGGCCGTCGGCCCGATCGGAGTATTCGTTCTTCGCTATCGCGCACCGATCGGCATCGTGTTGCTGCTCTTCAGCGCCTTCATGGGTTACGAATGTACCCGGGTCCGCATCGCGACGGACTTCGACGAGTTCTTTCCCCGCACCCATCCGAACGTTCAGCTCTACGAAAACTGGAAAAGATACGGCGGCGCCCAGACTCTGGCCATGATGGTCCAGGTCAAGCACGGGGACATCTTCAACTTCGACACCCTGCGGCGGATCCAGGGCATCCAGCGCGACGTCGACAAGCTGCCCGGCGTTGACCACAACGAGGTTCTTTCGCTCGCCTCCTACCGGGTGAGCTACGCGGAGGCCGCGCCAGGTTCGCTCACCATCAAGCCTTTCATGTTCCCCGATGTACCAGCCACGCAGGACGGACTCGAGGAACTTAAGCGCCACGTTTTCTCCAACCGCGGCCGCATCGCGCACCTGGTTAGCGCCGACTATACGTGCGCGTTGGTGGTGGCGTCATTCAACGAGCGGGGGCTGGACTACCGAGAGCTGTTCAACGACATCCAGGCGATCGTCAAGAAGTACCAGAATGAAAACAACGAGATCTTCGTAGCCGGCGAGCCGATCATCCGCGGCTTCGGTTACTATTACGAACACCTGATAGACCTCCTGTTTTTGGCCGCGGTGGCGACGATGATCGTCATCCTGTACCTCACGCTCGGCCAGCGGACGCGATGGTGGGCGCCGATCGTCACCGGCGCGCTGTCCGCCGTCTGGGGCCTCGGGTTCGTGGGATTGATGGGCTACAACTTCGACCCCGTGATGCTGGTCATCCCCTTTATCCTGACCGCGCGCGACATGAGCCATGGCATTCAGTGGCAGGGCCGCTTCCATGACGAGCTCGACCGGCTCGGTGACAAGTATGCGGCCTGCGAGGCGACGACCGACTTCATGCTGCCGCCCGGCTTGCTGTCCATTCTGGCCGACGTCGCGGGCATCATCTTCATCTCGTTCGGCGGCATCCCGGTCCTCCAGCATATCGCGCTAGCCGGCTCGGTATGGCTCGCCGGCAGTTTGACGATGGTCTTCATTTTCCAGCCGATCTTCGTCAGCTACCTGCCCGTTCCCAGGATCAAAGAGAAGCGGCGAGTCGGCCCCGAGCCACAATGGCTTAGGACGGCCAGAGCTTTCGTCGAGTGGCTAGTCCACATACCGGTCACGCCGGGACCCGCGCGCACAGGCCTGTTGGTCTTCGCTCTGTGTTTCCTGGCCGCCGGCATCGTGGCCGGCATTCGCCAGGATATCGGCTACAAGACGCCGGGCACGCCGCTCTACCGGTCCAACGCCAAGGTCAATCGAGACATCATCGCAATCGGCAAGAAGTTCCCGCTGGAGGAGGGATGGGTCATCCTGACCACGCCGGTGGGCACGGCGGCCGGCAAAGCCGGTGTCCAGTCAGTCCTGGCGCCGCGGGTGCTCAGGATGGTTGACGACATGCGCGCGTTCCTGCTCCAGGATCCCCGTGTCGCCGTAGTCGTCTCCTTCTCGTCGACCATTTCATACCCGCTCAACCAGATGTTCCACTATGGCCATCCCAAGTACCTCGCGGATCCGGACTCGATCCAGCTATCGGGAAATCTCTGGTTCCTTTATCTCAATGGATCGGCGCCGGGAGAGCTGGAGCGTTTCATCTCCGACCGCTCCAATCACGACACCTGTATTCGTATCCTGTTGCGGGACCATACCTACGACACGCTCAACGGCCTGCGCGACCGGATTAGTCAGTTCGTTAACGAGCGGGTCAAGAACGATCCCGAATTGGCGAATGTGCACGTGTGGTATTTGGCAGGCCTCGCAGGACTTTACCAGGCTGCGAATGACGTTTTGTATCAACTGGATTTTCTCAATATCACCTTTGTGCTCGCAGTGGTGTTCCTGTTCTGCGTGATCTCCTTCCGTTCCTTTGTGGCCGGGTGCATGTTCCTGTTCTCCTGCGTGCTCGCCAACTTCGGCGCCTTTATATATATGCGACTGCGTGGTATCGGTCTGACTATCGACACGATACCGGTGATTTCGCTGGGTATCGGCCTGGGCGTGGACTACGGAATTTATACCGTGTCGCGTATCCGGGACGAGGTGATGGGTGGGATGGCGGTGGAAGATGCAATTGTTCTCGCTTTGAAGACCACCGGTCTAGCCGTCTTCAGTACCTTCATGGTTATGATCGGCGGAATTTTTCCCTGGATTTTTTCACCATTGCTATTCCATAACGAGATGAGCACGCTGCTGATCTTCCTGATGGCGTGCAACATGGTTGCGGGGGTGCTGATTCTGCCGTGCTATCTGCAGATCGCGCGGCCCAGATTCATGTTTGGCGGTGGCCAGGCGCCAAAGTCGGAGAACGGACAAAAGGATGTCGTCGCGGCATTTTAGGCGCGAATAAGTTTGGGTCTTGGGGAAGAAGGAGTGTTGATGATCCGCAAAATGTCTGGTTAGCAACCAACTCTTGGGGAGGCCTTTATGGGGACCGAATTTGGTTCGCGGACACGGTGGCAGACTGCGATCATATTGGGGGCCGCGTTTGCCTTGGTGATGGCGGGACTGGGGATCTGCGCTGCACCTTCGCTGGCGGATGACTCGTCGGCAAAGGCACCGACGCAGATTAATGGGGGGCCGCCGATGGCTGATGTTCTGGCCCAGACGAATCCTCCGAGCCAGCCTGAAAGGAGCATCTGGAAGGATTTCCACGTCTCGGGATTTCTCAATGAGACTGACGGGATGTGGGTTAACTCGCAAAATCTCAAGCAGTTTACGCCAAGCCGCAACAGTCTGGCCACGGCGCGCACCTGGCTGCAGGTGGACGAAAACTTCCACCTTGGCGGCAATAACGACTTCTTCATGCGCGAATGGTTCGTGTACGAGCCACCGTATTCATTTGACAGCGCCAACGACAGGTTCAGTGCGGCCGGCAGTCCGGGCATGGGGGTAATGAACGACTTCTACAATCAGTACACCGTGCGCGACGCATGGTGGAAGCTGACGGCCGGACCGCTGACGCTGTATACGGGCAATCAAATCGTGGTGTGGGGTCAGTCGCTGGCCTTCCGCGTGGGCGACGTTATCAACCCGGTAGACACCAACTGGAACTTCGGCTTTGCCAACCTGGAGCAGTCACGCATCCCGCAATGGATGCTCCATCCGATTCTTAACCTGCCTGACTTGGGTCCGCTGACTTCGAATTTCGTGGAAGGGGTGCTGATTCCCGGGGCGCAACCAATTTGGAACAGCTGCAACCATCCTGACGGCCGCTACTACCCATCCGGCGACAAAGGCTCAGAGTGTAATACGGCGGGCCGGGTGAACAATGGCTTCCCGGGCGCCAACCACGCGCCGAGCGCCCGGTTTGACGCGCACTACACGAATGCCGCCGTTTTTGGACGATCCATTTCTACCAATGGGTTCCCATTTCCACAGAATCCCAATGGCGGGAACATACTCGGATGGCCGCTGCCGCGCGTCTTCTACTTCTGCTCACAGCTCCAGGGCCTATTCGCAGCGACCCATCAAAGGAATCCTGTGGCAGCCAACCGACAGAGGTTATGTAACCTCGCCGGCGGCCCGGTCATCATCGGCCAGTGGCACGTACCGGCGGTGAAGTGGCAAAACATGGAAGAGGGCCTGCGCTTCCACACGCTGATCGGCGGCAACGAGATCACGGCGCTCTATTTCAACAGCTTCCAATACTACCCGATCATTTCGTGGGTGCCCTTCAGCAATCAGTTCCCCGCGGTCTTCGAACCGGTGCAGTACGCGGGTATGACGATAGACCGGCCGATTCCGGTGCCGCCCAGCCTGGGCGAGTACTTTCCGCTTGTGGGCCGGGCCGAAGCGGTTTACCAGAACCACGCGCCATTTGGCACCTTCAGCACCAGCGGGACCAACCCGGTCAAGTTCTCGGATATCCTGACATGGATGGTGGCGGTGGACCTCGACGCAGCCTACGCGCCATGGCTTACGACGACCGGTAACCTGTCCGCCAATCTCGAGTTCCTCGACCAGATAAACATGGACACCAGCAACGATATGGCTGATGGGCCGAACGGGGCGCTGGTCAACGAGACCGTACAAAAGAACGACATCAGCATGCTGTTCAATATCGGGACGTCGTATTGGTGGAACGCGATCGCGCCGACCTGGACGATGATCTACCAGCCCAAGGGAACGTCTTTCGCGTTCTTCCCGTCGATCCAGTTTAACCCGCCGTGGACCAACAAGTACTTCGCCAAGCTCGGTTTGATCTACGTGATGGGCTCGGACATGAACTACGTCGGTGTGCCGTTGTTCAAGGGCCAGAACCTGATCACACTCACCGGCCAGTACAACTTCAGCGCCCTGTAGGGAGGAACAAAACCTGAGGTTCTGACGGTTTAACAGGGTTGAGAGCGTCGTTGAGTGCTTAATTCGTAACCACTATGCTCCTCATAGTGTCCGTGTCCTGACGCTTCAGGTCTTGGGGGACCAGATGCGGTTAATGGCTGGATACGTTTTGGCCGAACAATCGGGGACTGACGAGCGCCGGGCGCGCCGCGTTTGCGGCCCGCTCGGCGTTTGTGTTGCTGGCGTTTTTGATCCCTGCAAAGAACTACGATAAGGAGGAAAAGAGGCATGAGCGAGGCACGTAAGCTGCTAATCGGACTGCTGGGCCTGCTCTTGTGTCCCCTGGCGTTGGGTGCCGCACAGGCGGCGGAGGACAGTATCCCGCCCGGCACCAAGATCACTATGCAGAACTGGCAGCAGTACAAGGCCTTCATGCCCGACGGCATGGTAGCGCTGTTTTCCGGCCAGTATGCGTGGAAGATGCCGGACGATGTCGAGATGGATGTGGGTCCCACCACGATCCATCCGTTGCCGAAGCCATTCTGGGATGCGGTGGAAAAATATTCCGCGCAGACGCGCCTGGTGAAGCTGCCCAATGGCGCGTACAACATCGAGAACTACGTCTCGGGTGTCCCGTTTCCGCATCCCGAAGGTCCTGACAAGGGCACCCAGATCGCAGACGACGTAACGTTCCGCCCCGGTGGCGTGCTTTACACCGGATTCCCTGACCTGCCGGGCAACGCGGAATCATCCTTCTGCACGGTGGACCGCTTCGGCAGCAAGGCCTGCTCGCGGGTCGACTACGACTACCGTCAACTCGCCTACAACTGGTTTCCCGGCGTTCCGCACCTGGATCCTCACGCCGCGGGAGCATGGTATGGCGAATGGCTAATGATCGAAGAGCCCGAGGAGTCCAAGTACCTGGCCGACCTGACTCTCTTCTGGCAGGACGTGACGCGGAATCCTGACGACTTCGCGTTCATCCCGGCGCTACGCCGTTCGCTGCGGCTTTCGAGTTCGGCGCGTTGCGCGCCGCTGTTTGGCAGCGATATGACGCACGACGACCAGCGGGTGGGATGGAACGGCGGGGCCTCGGTGTTCGAGGGCACGTTTTTGCGCGACCAGAAGATTCTCGCACTGGTCGACATGACTCACGAGGACGGCAAGTTCCCGGACAATTACGACATGCCGCTGGGATGGGCGCGGCCGTCGTGGGGTCAATGGGAGGTCGTCCCGGTATGGGTAACCGATGTGCATCGGATCCCTTCAATGCGGCCGGGCTACTGCTACGGCAAGCGCGTCATGTACACCACACAGGCGTACTATGCCAATGTCCATCTCGACCTGTACGACGCCAATAATAAGCTCTGGAAAGTGTGCAATATCGGGCTTAGCCCGGCCGTCGACAGACTACATCCGGAGTGGGGAAAGCAGTATTTCGGTGGAATCGAAGAGTCGTACTGGGATCTCCAGAATCAGCACGCGAGTCACATATTCACCGCCGATCGCGACGGCAATGATCTCACGCCCGACATCGGCTTTGGCACGCGGTACGATAACGTATCCTTGTACCAGAATCCCAGTGGTCTGATGCAGTTGATGCGCTGATGTAACGCACATACACATCTGGTAGCACTGGCCGGGCGCGGCGCATCCTACCGCCGCGTCCGGCTTTTCGTGAGACATGCGCGATGATTCATCGCTCGGGCCGCGTTCGCGTCTTGCTGCTGTTCGGCGTGGCGGCCTGGGCATTGGGGGCGCTCGCGATGGCCGAATCGACGCCGTCTCCATACCAATTGATCGATGCCCACTTTGCGATGACCGTTACGCTGCTCGCCAATGGCGAGGTGCTGATCGTGGGTGGCGGCGACAGTCATGCTTCGGCGACCAATCTCGCGGAAATTTACAATCCCGCGACCGACGCCTTCACGCCCGCGGGCAGCGGACTGATGCCCATCGAGCGCACATATCATACCGCGACCCTGCTCAAGGACGGCCGCGTGCTGATCGCGGGCGGGATGAATCGCATGGGCAAGGCGCTCGATAGCGCAATCCTGTTCGATCCTAAGACCGGCAAGTTCGCCCCGACCGGCAGCATGGCCGAGCCGCGCTACAACGCAGCCGCCGTGCAGCTGCCCGACGGTCGCATCCTCATCAGCGGCGGCGCCTCGACCTCGGCGGGTTACGCCGGCGCCAAACAGGAGAAGCAGGAAGAACAATCCCTCGATACTGCGGAACTCTACGATCCCGGCACCGGCAAGTTCTCGCCCGCGGGCAAAGTCGAGCGCGTCTACGACCTCACCAGCAACAAAATCATGATGCGCGCGAGCATGACCACGGCACGCCGCGAGCATACCGCGACCTTGATCACGGCGGGTCCGCTGATGGGGCAGGTGCTGATTGCGGGCGGTATCGGCGACCAGAACAAGCCGATCGCGAGCGCTGAGCTGTACGACCCGGCGACCAACACTTTCAAGGCTACCGGCAACATGACAGTCGCGCGCACCTATCAGGGCGCGACCGCGCTGCGCGACGGGCGAGTGTTTATCGCGGGCGGCACCGATGCCAGCGATCAGGCTCTCGCTACCACTGAACTCTATGATCCCGCCAGCGGCAAGTTCGCGCTCACTGCGGACCCCATGCAGCACGCGCGCTACCGCCACGTCGCAGTCCTGCTCACTGACGGCGAAGTGTTGCTGGCGGGAGGAGCGAGCAACGCGGGCGTGCTGGCCAACGCGGAGATTTTCGATCCGCGGACCGGCAAGTTTCGGCCTACGGGACTGATGAAGGACTACCGGATGGCGGCGGGCGCAGTGATGCTGCATAACGGCACGGTCTTCATCGCGGGCGGATACAACAATCGCCCAACTTACGCACCGGGCGCGGTCAGTATGGGATCGACGTCAGTGTCCTTACGGGTGCTCAACACGGCCGAGATCTATAACCCGGTGAGCGGACAGTTCGTCGATACGCGCTCGCTCGGACGCAGCCCCGGCTAGGCGTCAAGGAGCCCTTCTCCGGCCACCCCATTGAACATCGGACCAAAGAGCCTCGCGCTTGTCGTCGTCATGGCGTTGCTCCAGGGATGTGCCGCTGGCGCGCCACAGTACGCTGAGTCACCGTACACGCCGCCGGTCGCCACCGCCACGGCGCAAGGCGATGCTGTCAAGGACGCACAGAGGCGGGCCACACCATTGGAGAAGGGCCAGGTAGATGTTACGGGGGTATGGCGGGGAAAGTCCTCGGCCGAGTGCGGCATGCTCATCCCCGACGAGACGCGATGCGGCGCCGTCAATGACATCTCCCTCACCCTGCTGCAGCAGGGCGCCAAGGTGAGCGGCTTCTACAAGTGCGGCTACGGTAACATGGACTGCCGCAACGGCAACGACACCGGCAAGGTCGCCTTGGGCACGATGGGCACCGATCTACTCCAGATGCGGGTGATGATGCCGGACGGATCGGACTGTATATTCAACGGCCGGCCCACGGGCAACGCAATCGAGGGCAGCTACCTGTGTCTGCAGGGCGGCGGCCTGATCGAACGCGGCATCTGGCGAGCCGGCCGCAACTATTAGGTCCCGATTCCGGAAATCAGACAGACAGACCGTAGACACGGCGGACGTTGTCACCCAGGACGTCGCGCCGGCGCTGTGGGTCGGCTATCTTGTCGCCGAATTTCTCGAGCTCCTCGATATAGTTGCCGGTATGATCGGGATGCGGGAAGTCGGTCGCCCAGAAAAAACGACCGCTGCCGCACAGATCGACCATCGCGGGCAGTGACTTTTCGTCCGGATCGGCGGACACCCAGACGTTGCGCCCGAAATAGAAGCTCGGCTTTTCCTTCAGCGGAACGCCGCGTCCCATGACGCTGTCATAGACCGCGTCCATCCGGTCGAGCCAGTATTGAATCCATCCCGCACCGACTTCAAGAATCACGATCTTGAGCTTCGGGAACTTGTCAAAGGTGCCATATTGCATGAAGCTCGCGAGCGCATGGCGGATCGCGTCGGATGCGGTGACGTTGAGGAACCAATGCTGCTTGCGCACATACTCTTTGTCGTAACGGCCCGGCCAGCACCATTGCGGTTCGAGCGAGACGTGGAGGCCGAGCGGAACGTCAAGCTCCTGCGCCTTGGCGAAAAGCACGTCGTTGTCGGTGTGCGCGTGCGGCTTGCGATTCATCGTGAACTGCACAACCCATCCGCCCTTGTGGCCAGCCTTGACGGCGCGTTCGAGTTCGTCGGCGGCCGCCTTGGGATCACCCAATGACAAGTGGGCCACCGGAATGAGACGTCCGCCGCTATCAGTACACCAGTCAGTAACCCAGCGGTTGTACGCCCGGCACATCGCCTGCGCATAGTCCACGTCGTCGCATTCGGTTTCCCACGTTAGCTCGAGGCTCGGATAAATGATCGCGGCGTCGAGGCCCTCGAGATCCAGCCGTTCGACACGCTCCTTGGCGTCGGCGGCGCCGAGCGGAAGCCGCTCGCCATATTTTATCCGCGGATCGAACTCACCTTTTTCACGCGTCACCTGGCCCATCTGCGCAACCGCGCCGAAGTTGCCGCCCCGGTTGACGCGCGAAGGCACGCCGTTGATTTCGAGATACTCAAGTCCGTCCTTGTCCTGTTTCATGCGGACCGCGTTAGCCCGGTACTTGGCCACGCAGTACTCCTCCCAGCATTTGACCGATTCCAGGATGTGGCCGTCGGCGTCTATGGCGCCAGGATATTTGAGCTTGTGAATTTTCTCTTCGACGCGTGCCATTTTGAGCCCACCTCGCTTCGATTCGAACTTTCGTAAGCTGGTCAGCCCGAGTATTACAGGCCCGGCGAGCGCGTCAAGGTTTTCATGGGCACCCGCCGTGGCCATGAGGTTTCAGCTTCATACCCTCGATTCAGGGAAGAGAACGCCAGATTAATCCGGGCCTAACCTTAGGATTTGCCGTGCGTTGTTCTCGTAGATCATCTCGCGTTCGGACGCGGTCAGTCCAAGCCCGTCGATAAACTCGATGGTCCATTCCATGAATCGAGTGCTACGGACGAAATAATCGGTGCCAAAGACGATGTGGTCGAGGCCAACCAACTCGCGCGCGCAATTGAACGCGCCGCGGTTCCATCCCAGCGCTGTGTCGACGTATAGCTTGCGCATCCACTCGCTCGGTCGCCGCGCAGGTTGCTTGATTTCGGGGAAGAACCCCGGCACATCGAATACCAGGTCGGTCCGCCGCGCCAGAAACGGCAGCGTGCCGCCCAGGTGCGCCACGACCAGGATGATATCGGGGAAGCGCTCGTAGAGCCCGCCGTAAATCAGCTTGTAGACGGAGAGCGTGGTGTCGAAGGGAAACGAGAGCAACGGCCCCGGTTGATCGTCACGATAGCAGGGCGAATTCGAGGGATGCATGAACACCGGCACGCCCCGCCGGCTGGCCTCCTCCCAGAACGGGTAGTATTCGGCGGAGTCGAGATAGCGCCCGCCGATATTCGATGTGACCAGCACGCCCACGAAACCGAGTTCATCGAGCGCCCGCCTCATCTCCTGGAGCGCGAGCGTCATATTGTTGAAGGGCAGATGGGCGAACCCCCTGAAACGCCGCGGGTCGCGGCGGCAGGCGGTTGCGATGGCGTCGTTCACCAGCCGGCACAACTCGGGAGCATGCTCGTCGACGCGGCTGTAAACTGGGGGACAGGACAAGATCTCGAGATCGATGCCGGTGCGGTCGATATCGGCAAGCCGCCCGGCATGGTCCCACGCGGGCAGAGTCGTACCAGCCCACGTGGCGAGCAATCGCTTCTCTTCATCGTGTCCCAGTTCAATAAAGTCGGGGTAGAAGTGTTTCGCCGCGCGAAAAAATCCGCCGGGGAAAGCATGACAATGGAAATCAATTTTCATCTGGGCAATCAATTTTCATCTGAAGAATATGTGCGCGGCTGAGCACGCTCCCTCGTGTACTGAAGCGACCAAGTTGCGGCCGCCTTCTCGCCGTGCTTGGTCGATGTACATAGCACGATAGGCAGCCCCGTCCCACGACGAATTCAGCCATCAATTTATGCCGCCTGTCGAGGGTGGACTTGGATTTGCTCCGGAAGGTTTGGATCCTCGGTTATCGCGAGTCTGGCGAGGATTAGATTTTGCGGCGGCGACGGCCTCACGAAATCGGTGGTACCAACGGCAGTGGCCGCAACTTTTCGGACCTCGTGCGTCAGGCCGTGCAGAGCTATCAAGAGAGCGCGACTCCACAAAACTCTCGGCGGGGGGCGAACCCTGATCTTACGCGGAAAATCGTTACGCTGCTTGCGCCGGCCGTCTTCGTTGGTCGGCCGGGGCGTCCAATCCCGCGGAAGACCAAAGTTGCGTAGCCTTCGTTAAGTTGGACCCCAAAAGAGCAGGCATATGGGGGCGAATTGTCTGATCTTTGACAGACTGCCTAATCTCCGGCGCTCCGATCGAGCGCACGAAGCGAGGGCTAAACGCTTTGCGCGTCGGACGCTTCGGAGTATTTGCGATCGCTTCGTTCCGTAGCCGCCCAGTTGATCCGTCCGGCCTTGATGAAACATTCCGCCCGCGAATCGGCGGAAACTGAAGACCCTTTGATCGCGCAACTAGTTGCCAGCAGCAAGGACGGCGATTCTGCGGCTATGGAACTTCTGATTGAACGTTATCAATCGCGCATCGCGGGCTTCGTATTCGCATGCGTCGGAGACGGGCAGGCGGTGGAGGATCTTTGTCAGACGATATTTTACAAAATGCTCGTTGGTCTGCGGTTTTTGTTCGTCACGCTCGATTTCCACAGTTGGGACCACTTCGACATGCTTCACTACGCCTTTCACGTGAGCGACGCGGAATTCGACGCGATCTTTGAGCGTGTCAAAGAGGCCGGTATTCCATTCGGAAGCGGTCCGTTCTCGCAGGAGGATGTGCAGATCAATCATCGGCGTGGCGGTCGCGGAGTCTATTTCAAAGAGCCCAACGGCCATGTGCTGGAACTCCTGACCCGCGAGTGACAAAGCGACCGCCCCGTCATGCGACGCGCCACCTAGCCAAAGTCGCAATTGCGTTGCCCGGCGTGAGGTCGGGCTTAACAGCCAACTCCAGGACGCAGACGTCATCCAAATTGACCTGATATTCCTCGACCTCGGTCGTCGAGCCATGCGGACTAAAAGTCCATTGCTGGCGAACGATCTCTGTGAACGGCCCGCCTGCCTCAGGCGACCATCGAAGAGTGAATTCCTGGGTTCGCTCAACTTCACTTTCCGAAAACTCAAGCTTAATCCGGCGAAGCGGTGTCGGCTTGTCGAAGATGATGCGGATGATTTGCTTCCCCTTGTCGGCAGCTCGCCAGCCGGGCCCTTTTTCCAAGGCTAAAGCAGAATCGATCGGGAAACTCGGATCCTCAGATGTGACTTCGACTCTGGCCACCTGCTCGAGGTTGAGCCATTCCCCGTCGGAGCGCTGCTCCGGCCGGGTAGTGGACGGATCGATTACGCTTTTCCGCATGGTCCCATTCTCCTTGAGTCAGGCCTTTTTTACTGCCGTATTTCCGAGGATTGCCCCAAGAAATAGTCGCGAAAAGGGCCAAGACTCATTTCTCCTGCGCGATTACTGATAGAACTTCCAGGAAATCCTGCGTCGGGTATTCACTCTCTGCAGGCGCCAGCCAAGCTGCACACCGCCACGCTCCTGCGGCCCTCGCGAAGATCATTGCGGTCGTACCCGTTGGTCAGATAACCGAAGGAAATTCCGGTCGCCGGATCAGCCCATCCGATTTGCCCGCCGAAGCCCGGATGGCCAAACGCCTCCGCCGAGTTCGTGCGTCCGAAACCGCGCAGGTTCGCCTTGCCGTCGGCGCCCGCGATCACGATTCCGAGTGCCCGATTCGCCGTTATGCCGCGCGCCGGATCGATCAAATTTCCACTGCGGATACGCCGCGCCTCGCGCAGCATCTCCGATTGCCAGATACGTGTACCGTCATACGCTTTGCCGTCGTTGAGCAACGCCTGATAGAAGAGCGCGATGTCGCCCGCGGTGGTCATCAAGCCCCCGGCTGGAAAATCCATCTCGCGGAGCTTCGGGTCGTTCATTTCCAACACCGCGTCTTCGCTGATGGACTCGAGGTTGGCGCGCGGGGGCGTCACGCCTAGCTTCCGATACTCCTCCTCCTTGGCCGGCTCGCCGACCCATTTTACGTCGGCCATCCGCTGTTGGATCGGACGCGGAAGTCCGATTCGCAGATCGGGCAATCCGAGAGGCTCTGCGATTCGTTCGCGCACGAACTCGCCGAGGCGCTTCCCCGTGATGCGCTCGATCGCATCCGCAATCGGCCAGTAATTCGCGTGTATATGGTAGATGAACTTCTCGCCCGGCGGATTCACGGGACGCCACTGCGCGAAGCGCTCCAGCCGCCGCTTGCGATCGCCCCAATCCTTGAAGGAGCCCGGCGCAGCCGGAATGCCGGCGGTGTGAATCAGCAGATGCTCGATCGTCGTGGACTCCTTGCCGTTGGTCCCGTACTCCGGCACGTACTTGACGATCTTGTCTGCGGGACTGATTTTTCCTTCCTGGATGAGAAGCCACAGGGCCGACGAGGTTATCGCCTTGGTCGCGGACATCGCGACGAAAACGGTTTCGTCGGTGGCCGGTTTTTCCACGCCGCCTTGCACCGCGCGGCCGAAAGTTCTCATCGCCGCGATTTTGCCCTTGCGAGCGATCGCCACCTGACATGCAGGAAGAACGCCTTCCTTCACGTCGCGCTCGGCACGGTCCATGAGCGCCTGCACCTTGTCTGAATTAAGATCGACTTCGGCTGCGCCGTCAGCAAAGAATTTCTCGGCTGGCATCGGGGTCTCTCCTTTGGGGCAATTGGCCTGTCAGTTGCCGCGATAATCCATCACTAAATCTCAATCGCGCAAAACCTTGGCTATTCTGCGCCCATCTTCCGTCCCAGTCCTGCACCGGTGTCAGGATATCGGGAATCACAGGTTGCCCGTGAGTGAGAGGCGCGTGGCCGCGCTGCTGAATTCATGGCCAGTTGGGTAAATCAGAGTTTATTAAAACTCTGATAGATAGAGATTGACAGCTTAAAGTTGATATGGCACGCTGTACAGTCATGGTTAGCAACTCAGAAGCGCATGACCGCTAAAAAGCCATGGAGCAATGCCGATGTGGGTTTGCATCCTCTGCCATTATCTCAACTCTGGCGCCCGCTGTCGTATCTGCGGCGCTCACCGGTAGCACCTATGAGAACAACCGCCGATATCGAGGAAATCGTCCTCGCACGGCTGATGGTTCCGGATCCACCGACGCCGAGTCAGTACTTCGAAGGTGTCCACCGCGACAACCCCGCAACACTGGCCATCAAACGCCTGATGTCGGCTGTGCTGCAAGACGCACTGCGCTGCTTGCAGACGTGCACTGACGCCAGCACGCCGATCCGTCGCCGGATGTTCTTTGAGGCTCAAGCTTGGATCTCGGACCGCAGGGCTCGCGGGCCGTTCGCGTTTGAGGCCGTCTGTGAGGCGCTCGGAATCGAGCCCAATCGCCTGCGCGAGGGCATACGCGAATGGTATCGACAACCATCCAGCGGGATGAATTCCCGGCGCCTGACGCGGCGTTCGGTGGGCAGAAGTGTGGGGCCGATAGGCCTTCCGGTCGCCCGCGCACGGCGGCGCATGAACGAGAGAAGCCGCGGCGCGCAGTAACTCTATTTGATGTCGCCAGGAAGGAGGTTTCGAAAAATGCCGGTGGTTAGACTTCGGAGAAAAAACTACCAACTCGAAGATCGCGTAATGGAAGGTTACGCAATGACCTATCACGCATATCTGGCGCGCCGCGACCTGCCTGGGCCAGAGCCGACCTTCGCGGACTATGTCGAAATCCGCAAGCTGCAAGAGAGGATTGAAGGACAGTCGTCCGAGAACCCTCCAGCTCGTTACGACTCGCAGGTTGAGCCAGGCGCATAGCGCGCTTGCTCCACGCCCTTATGAACGGTCAACGGGCTATGTGCATCTGCCTTTTTTTGAGAGCGATTCTTTATTGTCCGCTCGGAGATGCGTTATGCGGCTTCAGATGTTTTTCGTCGTATCGGTCTCTAGCCTGCTGATCGGATGTGCGAGCAATGGCTACGAGTCACGGCCATTCTTCCAGCACGAATATGCGGCTGAGTCGCACGGCCAAAAAAACATTCTCGACCGTATTGTCGAAACCGACCCAGGTGGCTTCAAGGTCGAGACGTCGCCGCAGTACCTGAAAGATCCGCCCGAGCGGATCGCCGTGCTGCCCTTCGCTGATATCGGCAGCGCGAACTTCGTAGTCGACAAAATTGCGCTCACTCATCGCAGCAAAATAGAGCGAGCGAACTGGGCATGGACCGACTCGCAACGGCTTCGCCGTTCGCTGGACGGCTACCTGGCCCAGCGCGAGTTCATCGTATCACCATTGGACGGCGTTGACGCCGTGCTTCGCGCGCGCGGCATCGACACTCCGGCGAAGCTCTACCAGACTCCGCCTGAGGAACTCGGCCGCTTACTCGGCGTCGACGCCATCGTATACGGAACTGTGACGCACTACGAGGCCTACTACCTCTTACTGGTCGCGGGATGGCAAGTTAGTATCGAGGTCAGTATGGTTTCTACCCACGGCGGCGAGAATCTTGTCGTTGCGGCCGGGAGCCGCTACGCAGTTTCGATCATGCCTGCTCTATCGGTGCAGGACATCGTGATCAACTCCGCTGAAAACGTTCTTCAGCTTCGGGACATCATTTTGTCGCGGGCCGAAGAAGAGACGTGTCGCGAAATTGTGCATCGCGTCCCTGTTTCGCAGGAACTCAAGGCCCGCATTGAACAACGGGCCCTCGACGGCGCCGAAGAAGCTGATCCGGTGTCTGCGACACGCCCTGCGCCGCTGTCCGAGTCGCCCTAACCCGCAGCTACAATCCGACAGACGGGCTACCGTTGCGTCGCTTGCTGAAACGCGCGTCTGATCTTTAGTGCAGTTTCGACAGTGTCTGTGAAAATCGTGGGAAAATGAAAATATCGCGGCGGGAATTTGTGCGGCGGGTCGGCATCTTGGGCGGCGTCGGCGCCGCTCACGTCGCGATGGAGGCTCTTGGCCTGGCGCCCGTACCAGTCTCTTACGCGGGTCCGCCGTCGCTGCCGCCCGAGTCCGGGAAGGGAGTCAAAATCGTGATTCTCGGTGCGGGAATCGCCGGGCTCACGGCGGGCTATGAACTTCGCAAGGCCGGCTACGACGTTACGATTCTGGAGGCTCGCGATCGAGTCGGCGGGCGGAACTGGACGATCCGGCGCGGTACGCGCGTCAAGCTGAATCATGTCACTGAGCAGCTGTGCGCATTCGATGACGACCTCTACTTCAATGCAGGCCCGGCGCGCATTCCCAGCCACCATCAAGCGGTCCTGGGCTATTGCCGCGAATTCGGAGTCGCGCTGCAGGTCGAGGTCAACAGTAACCGCAGTGCGCTATTACTTAATGAGGGCGTGAACAAGGGACGGCCGCTCCAACAGCGGCAGGTAATCAACGACACGCGTGGTCACGTCTCTGAATTGCTGGCGAAAGCGATCAAGCGGGGTGCGCTCGATCGGGAGATGACTGCCGCAGACAAGGAGCGAGTGGTCGAGTTCTTGCGCGTTTACGGTGACCTTTCTCCGGATCTTTTCTACAAGGGTTCGACCCGTTCAGGCTTTCGTACTCTTCCGGGCGCCAGTTCCGACGTGGGAGTGCCGCGCGACCCGATCGACTTGCGGTTGTTGCTGGACGAGAACCTGTGGACCGGCGTTATGTTCGAGGACATGTTCGTGATGCAGGCGACGATGCTGCAGCCTGTTGGCGGTATGGACCGCATTCCCGCAGCATTCCAGAAGCGGCTCCATTCCCGAATCCGGCTCGGGGCGCAGGTTAGCGAGATCCGCAAGCTGTCGGACGGAGTACGGATTGTCTACCATGACCCCAGCGCTGGCGGACTGATTTCGATAACCGGCGCGTACGCGATCGTAACCATTCCGCTGCCAGTGCTGGCCAGGATCGAAAACGACTTCTCTCCCCCCTTCAGACAAGCGATCGCAAGTACTGCTTATGACAGTGCGGTCAAGATCGCGTGGCAGTCTCCTCGCTTTTGGGAGACCGAGGATCATATCTACGGCGGGATCTCGTTCGTTAAGGGCGAAACCAGGCTGGTCTGGTATCCGAGCGATGGCTTCCAAAACCCCAACGGGATCCTGCTCGGATGTTACAATACCGGCGATGACGCGAAGCGGTTCGGCGCGCTGCCTCTCGCCGATCAATTCGGTCAATCGCTGATTGCCGTGAACGACCTCCATCCCGGGCACGGCTCCGACCTTCGCCATCCGGTGGCTGTCGCCTGGCAGAACGTGCCTTTGAGCATGGGTCCTTGGGTTCATTGGCCGGAAGGTCCAAGCGCGGAATATAATCTGCTAAACCAGCCTGACGATCGCATTTATCTGGCAGGAGAACATCTAAGCCATGTCAACGGCTGGCAGGAGGGGGCAGTGCTTTCAGCCCATCGCGTCGTATCCGAGATCTGCCAGCGCGTCCGCACAGCGCGAGCGTGATTCGATGGAAACGGGAGAACCCAACCGAAAATAGCGCGCGGTTAACAGCCTCGCTCAGATATTCGACGGCACCGGAGAAAGGCTGTCGCTACCGAAAACCTCGTTGAGGGTCCAGGTTTTGACTAGACGCACTCATATCTAGGCAACACGACTGCCTGCTTGCACGGAATGCTCCGTCTTCCAATGGTTCGGCCGTTGCAAGTTGTGCTTGCGCAACAGGCGATAGAAGGTCTTGCGATCGATGTCGGCAACTTCCGAGGCCCGCGAGATATTGCCTCCGCATCGCTCGAGCAGGTTGCGCATGTAGGCCGCCTCGAACCAATTGACATTGCGCTTCCTGGCCTCGATGAAGGCGAGATCCCATACCCTGTCATTGCCGTCGGTCGCTGGTTGCGAACCGTCGTATGCCTTCTCCAGGATCTCTTCAGGCAGGTCGCGGACGTTTACGATCGGGCCGTCGGCCATGATGCACATCTGGCGCACCACATTTTCGAGTTCCCGCACATTACCGGGCCATGGATATTTCTGAAAGGCCTCGAGCACTTCCTTGTCCAGGGACTTGAGCATCCCGGTATCGCTCTCGCAGTATTTCGCTACAACGTAAGCTGTAATCGGGCCGATGTCCTCCGTTCGCTCCCTGAGCGCCGGCAGGCGAATCGGAATCACGTTGAGGCGAAAGAACAAATCCTCGCGGAAGCTGCCTTCTGCGACACGCAGGCGCAGATCGCGATTCGTCGCCGCGATAACCCGGGCGTCAAAGACGATGGACTGAGTACCACCGAGGCGGCGATGCTCCTTTTCCTGCAGGGCGCGCAGCAGCTTCGCCTGCAGGCTGATTGGTATTTCACCGATTTCATCCAGAAACAGGGTCCCGTGATGCGCGAGCTCCATCAGGCCGGGCTTGGCTTTGAAAGCGCCTGTGAAGGCCCCCTTGTCATATCCAAAGAGTTCCGCTTCGAGCAAATTTTCGGGCAGCGAAGCGCAGTCGACCGCAACGAACGGATTTGCCGCGCGCGAACTGCCGCCATGAATCGCCCGAGCGGCGAGTTCTTTTCCCGTGCCCGACTCTCCGTACAGCAAAATACTGGCGTCGGAGCGGGCGGCTCGATACGCACGCGCAATCGCCTCTTTGAGAGCATGGCTTTCACCGACCATCCCCGGCAGCGATTGTTTAGCGGGTGGGGCCTCAGCGGCGAAGCCGAGCACGCGCAATAGCAACTGAGAATCGAAGGTGGTCTTCGCGCCGGATACCGGCAAGGCCGTGCTGCTCAGCGCAGTCGCCGCGGCGCTCAAGGTTTCATAGGCTGTTACCGCGACGACCCCCCGGTTACCGCCCCTGTAGTTGTCGGGCTGAGTATTTGCCGACGCGTCGTCCCGCTCCAGCAATAGCAACTGGTACCGTTGCGATCCAAGCAGTGTGCGCGCTTCGGCGAGGGTCGTGGCGATCTCGCATTGGTAGCCTGACGCATCCAGTATTTGGCCGTTCGTTTGAGCAGATTTCGCTTCACGATGGAAGATAAGCGTACGGGATAGCATGATGACCTCCAGCGTTGCCTTGAGAAGTGTCTGGCACAGCTTCTTGTCTCGGTCGGGCACCTCCCCCACGCCCAACGGGTGTTCGATAAACTCGTTTCCCCAAATGTCACCAGAGCAATTTCCAGCTTCGCACCGTTTCGATGCGCCAGGCATCCGCACAACCCCTGAACTAGTTTTCGGTCTCGACGTCGATCGCTGACTGCACTGCTTCGAGCAACGCATCTTCGCTGAATGGCTTCGCGAGGAAGCTCACCGCCCCTCCGCGCAGCGCCCGCGCGCGCGCTTTTTCGTCGGCATATGCGGTAACGAAGATGATCGGAATCGGATGAGATGCCGCAGCCAATCGCAGCTGCAGTTCCAGGCCGTCCATCCCCGGCATCTGCACGTCGAGGATCAAACATGAGAACTCGCGCAGCTTGGGCGAGCCCAGGAAGCGTTCTCCGTCGCCAAACAATTCGGTCCTGAACCCCATCGATCGGAATAAGCTTCCGATCGCGGTGCGCACCGATTCATCGTCGTCAACCACTGCGACCAGCGCCGGCGTCGTCGGCCGAATGTTTTTCTTGTTCATGGAAGAATAAATATCGCGGCGAGCGTGCAGGCCGCTATTATACGTTGGTATCAGAGGTTTAATCCTCGGGTAATGGCACGCCAACCTTTTCCGCCATCCTGACTAATTCCGCCAGCGAACCCGCATCCATCTTTTGCATGACCTGGCCGCGCTGCGTCTTGACCGTTATTTCACTGGTCCCCAACTCTGCCGCGATCTGCTTGTTGAGCATTCCCGCTGCCACCAGCCGCATTACTTCCCGCTCGCGGCGCGTCAGAGCGTTGTAACGCTCGCGCAAACCGTCAGTAAAATCCCGCTCGCGGCGCGCCGAGCGATCGCTCTCCAGGGCCTGCTGGACAGCCTCGAGCAAATCCTGATCGCGGAACGGCTTGGTCAGAAACTCCACCGCGCCGGCCTTCATCGCCTTGACCGTCATCGGAATATCGCCATGACCGGTCATGAAAACGATCGGAATGCGGATGTCGGCGTCGGCCAGCTTGCGCTGGAGCTGGAGTCCGCTAAAGCCCGGCAATCGGATGTCGAGCACGAGGCATCCCGGCACGTCGGGACGTTTGCTGCGTAGGAAATCCTGCGCGGATGGGAAGCTCTCGACGTACAGACCCACCGAGCGGATCAAGCTTTGAATCGCGTCTCGAACTGCCGCGTCGTCGTCCACCACAAACACGACTGAATCGGGCTTGCTCACAACGATGTCTCGCCGGCCGTCGGAATCGTAAACTGGAAAGTCGCGCCACGGTCCGTATTCGCCGCTGCCGACAAGCTACCACCGTGTGCCGTGACGATCGAACGGCTGATTGAGAGTCCCATCCCCATGCCCCCGGCCTTGGTGGTGAAGAAGGTCTCGAAGAGCCTGTCCTTGCTCTGCGGGCTGATGCCAGTGCCGCTATCCCGCACCATGACCAGCACACCCGACGGATCCTGCGAGGGCTCTGACGTGATCGTCAGCTCGCGCGAACCGCCATTGTTCGCACTCATCGCTTCGATGCCGTTCATAATCAGGTTCAGCAGCACCTGCTGCACTTGCACGCGATCCGCTGCCAGCGCCGGCAAGTTGGCGGCCAAATTGGTTTGCAGCGCCACCTGGTTGCGCGCCAGTTCCCTGCTCACCAACGTCAAGGTCTCGCGAATGAGATCGTTGATTTCCACCGGTACTTTCTGCGGCGGAGATTTCTTTACGAAAGCCCGGATCTCCTTGATCAGGCCGCTCGCCCGATTCCCTTCGCTGATCATTCGAGCCACTGCTGCGCGCCCCTCTTCCAAATTCGGCGTCGCGCCTGCGAGCCAGCGCTGGCACGCGTTCCCGTTAGTCACGATCGCGGCGAGCGGCTGATTGATTTCGTGGGCAATACTCGCCATCAGCTCACCCATCGAGGTCACGCGCGTGACGTGTGCAAGCTCGCTCTGCGCGGTCTGCAATGCCTCCTGCGCATGCTGGCGTTCGACGATTTCTTTGCGCAGTTCTTCATTGGCATTTGCAAGTTGGACGGTGCGTTCCTGCACCCTCACATCCAATTCATCGTGCGCCCGCTGTAGCGCCGCCTCGATGCGAAGCCGCTCGGTAATTTCATTTTCGAGCTTGAGATTGGCCGTCCGAAGTTGCGTCGGACTCGGGAGCGCCAGCGCCTGCGGGATCGAATTCACCAGCATCACCGCTGTCGCTACCGACACAACCGCGGTAAACGCCTTGATGACTCCGGAGAGCCGGTACACCCCCTGCCAGAGCGTCCACACTTCCATCATATGAGTCGTTCCGCAGGCTAAAATGAATATGCCAAACATCACGAAGATCCAGTTGAATGGCAGATCCGTACGCTTGCGAACGAAATAGATCAGGACCAGCGGAATCAGGTAGTAGGACAGCGCTATCACCGAGTCGGAGATGGCGTGCAGCCAAACAATTCCCGGTTGCCACAGATAGCAGTACCCGTGCGGCATGAAGTCCGGGGAAAATAATTTGCTGAAAAATTCACTCACGGTAGGTCTCTCCCAGGTGTGAGCGCCGCTTTGAGTTGTTATCCCGCGGCGAAGGGCCTTGAGGTGCGCGACTTTCCAGGCCAGTCTCCGCAGCGCGAGCTCATATTTCGGTTGCGACAAACGCCGGAAAAGTGACCTATGCCGCCTCTTGCAGTGATCCTCGCTGATTCAAGAAACAATTGGGCGTTCTTAGGCACCTTCCGGCCTTTTGTGATCGCGATTTAGGGTTTAAGCTTTAGATGCTAGCGAAGACTCTTCAGCGGCGAAGATTTTCCAGCGGCTTACCTGGGATCGAATCGCTCATGCCGCGAAGTCATAAAGTTCCCAAACAGTCAAGGGAGGCGAATAATGCGTTCTCCTCTCTGTCCACAATAGACTTACGGGAGGCGAAAGCCAGAGGTGAAATGTCGGCTACACGACAAAAATTCTACTTTCGTCCTTGTTAACGTCTCGGTAACTCCATGTCGATATATTATCGCCTTTCGGCAAGTTCATGCGCGACAAAGCGATAGCTTCAGAAGGGCTAAACGTTGATGTCTTTCGAAAGCTGAAGGTTTTCGAAGGGCTTCCAGCCAGCGAACTTCAAACCCTGGCGACCAGAATGAAGCAGCTGCGAGTCAAGCGCTCGCGGACCATCATCGTGGAAGGCTTGCCCTCGAACGACCTCTATGTGCTGCTCTCGGGCGTAGTGAAAGTCAGCGCCACGAATGGCGCGAACGGCGCCGTGCTCATGGGAATAATCGTCGCCGGCGAAATCTTCGGCCTGCACTCTTTTTTGCGCGATCCGGTTTATAAGTTCGAATGTAACGCGTTTACCGATTGCGTAATCGGTCAGATTCGGGCGCGGGAGTTCTGTGAGACCGTAGTGCGAGTTCCGTTCGACCGTTTCAAGTACATAATCGAGACGGCGCTTGGGCGATGGTGGTGGGGTTTGCCGGTGTGGTACGCGCGTACGACGCGCCTGTCGGTGCGGGCCAGGACGATGGCGATGCTATTGGAGTTGAGCCGCCAATTCGGGGTGGCCGACTCGAGGGGCATGATAATCAATTTGCGCCTGCGCGGCGACGACCTTGCCGAGCTGATCGGCGCTTCGCGCCAGAGCGTCAGCCTGGAGATCGAGGATCTGGTCCGTCGTGGAAAGGTCATCCGCGATGGGCGGCGCTTGCTTGTGACGCGGAGCACGCAGAGCGAGCAGCATCGCGTGCCGGGCCGCGCGGCGGTGAAATCCTCGGGCCGCGCGGCCCGCAATCACAGCCAGTAGGCTGGCTGTTCAGTAGAGCATCGCTTCCTGCTCGAGCCTTTCGATCTCACGGCGCTGCTCCTCGATCTCGCGTTGCTGTTCCCTGAGCCTCGCCTCGATTTGCTTCTCGCGATCCTCGTGGTTCATCAGTTCGTTGCCTACGAGCGCGCCGGTTACGGCGCCCAGCCCGCCGCCGATTGCGGCGCCGGCGCCCGGAGAACCCACCGCAGCCCCGATGATCGAGCCGGTCGCCGCGCCCAATCCGCCGCCCAGGAGGGTTCCCTTCTCACGCGTCGTCAGCGGCTCTCCTGCGCATCCGGCCGCAGCCAGAACTATCACCGCCGCCAGAACAATCGCCGCCGCTCTTATAGCAATCGATTTCATATTTGATCCTCCGCTACTGCGTGCTCGCATTTTTTTGCGGCAGCCCGGCGATGCTCTTGCCGGTTTCGTCGGCCAGCGCCAGCCCCGGTGCGCCATTGGGTTTGACATGGATTTCAACCCGGTCCTTGCCATTTTGATCGAACATTGCCAGCGCCGGCAGACCGGAGGACGAGTCTCCGAGACCGGCGCGAGCCCGGCCGGTAGTAGGATCATACAGCGTCAGGCTCGCGCTGTTGTCTTCGTTGGTGGCGAGGCTCGCGACCTGCTGGCCGTTGGTGCCGTAGATAGCGATTCCATTTTTGCCGTCGACCGCCTCTCCGACCAGCACTCGCCGCAATCCGCCCTGATCGTAAAAGCCGATTGCGGCGGCGCCGTCCTTGGCCACGCCGAACTCAGCACGCTCGCGTCCATCATTATCGTACATCGCCATCTTCGCTGCGCCGTCCGGCGCAACGCCTATGACGATCCGTTTCCTGCCATCCAGATCGGTCAGCACCAGACGCTGGGCAGTCAGCGTTCGCGCTGCCGCTTTTGCCGCCATCGCGACTCCCGTTGCCAGTTGAATCATCAGTGCGCCCCCGGCTGCACCGCCGGCGAGCGTCATTGTCGTGTATAGCCAGAACGTTCTCCAGGTCATCATGTTTGAATCCTCCGATTTGATTCTGGTAGCCAGCGCCGGGCTACGCGATGCGTTCATGTGTGGCATCTGCGTCACCAATGTAGATTAACATCCCCATACTGCCGCTCGCCGGATCGCCGCCTGATCTGGACACCAGAAGTTCCTTGAACCAGCCGTTCCAAAGGTGAGCACTGAGCATGCCATTGCCGGTTCTTGCAACGAAAGAACGATCGATCCTTTGGTGATACGCGCTGGCGCAATAGTTGCGTCACACTGACTACGAAGGGACATCGGCTACAAATAAACCAACAAGGATTCAGTCATGGCAAATGTAGCGACGGCTATACTCACTCTTCCGGTGTCGTCTAGGGATCACATGCAAGGTTCGCCCTTGTCGCCAGTGATTCTCGTCGAATATGGAGACTATGAATGCCCCTTCTGTGGTCAGGCGTATCTTGTGGTCAAGGAGGTGCAGAGACTTCTCGGCAAACAGCTCTGCTTCGTCTTTCGGAATTTTCCTTTGAGCGCTGCGCATCCCCACGCCGAGCACGCGGCGGAAGCGGCCGAGGCGGCCGCCGCTCAGAACGCATTCTGGCCGATGCATGACACCCTTTATGAAAATCAGGACGCGCTCGAGGACGAGAATCTTTCCGAATATGCCGCCGCACTTGGATTGGATACGATGCGCTTCAATCTAGAGATGGCGACCCATCGCTATGCAGGCCGCGTGCGCGAGGATTTTCTGAGCGGCGTCAAGAGCGGCGTGAACGGCACACCAACCTTCTTCATCAATGGCATCAGGCACGACGGCGGCTGGGACGTAGGCTCGCTAATCGCGGCCATGCGACAATTGGTCGAATAGGAATTGGTCGAATAGACAAGCGAGTAGGGAATAGGGAATTGGGAATTGGGAATTGGGAATTGGGAATTGGGAATTGGGAATTGGGAATTGGTCGAGCGGCGAATTGGTTAAATTAGGAGAACGTCCGTCGCCTTGCGCGCGTTTGTTATCAAATCTGAACAGACGCGCCGAAACCTCATTCCATGCCCGCCCGCGCTAGCGGACTCGAAGCACGATCTTGCCCAACACACCCCCGGCAGCAAGGCGCTCGTGCGCCTTCGCGGCGTCGGTGAGCGCGTATACTCCTGCGATCGGAACTTTCAGCCTCGCCGTCTCGACGGCGCGGCCCAGGCGCTCGAACTCTTTAACGCCGGCGACTGCGTCATAGGGCACAGTTTCAATAGAGCGTCGCTTTTTTGGCTCCGGGTCGATTCCATTCGGGTAGGCGAGCCGGCCGCCGGGTCGCACCGTATCGAGGCATCGTTCGAGAGAATCGCCACCCACCAGCCCGAGCACTGCATCGATGCCATCCGGCGCGAAGGTTTTGGCAGTAGCTACTATGTCTCCGTGCCGGCCGTCCGCGGCCATGTCCGCACCCAGTTCAGTAACGAATTCCATTCCGGCTGCGGATGATGCAGTCGCTAGAACGCGCGCCCCGCGCAGCTTCGCGAACTGTATAGCGAGACTTCCGACGCCGCCGCTCGCACCGTGAATGATGACGTTCTCGCCATCCTTAAGATGAAGCGCGTCATCAACGCCCTGCAACGCGGTAAGGCCAGTAGTAGGGATCGCGCCGGCGTGCTCCAAGTCAAGCGGCCTCGGTATGTGCGAAACCATATCGGAAGAAACGGCAACGTATTCGGCGTAAAATCCGCCTTTGGGATTATCGTATGCGTACGAGTATACTTTGTCGCCGACCTTGAACCGGCGAACGCGTGAGCCCAACTCGGCGATAACACCAGATCCGTCAGTACCAAGGACGAGCGGAAAGCTCTTTTTGGCACTCGGATCTAAGGTGCCATCTCGAATCTCAGCGTCCCAGACCCCGACGCCTGCGGTATCCACGCCGATCAGGACCTCATGCTCGCTAAGCGCCGGCACTTGGAGAGTGTGTAGGGTAAGTACCTCGGGTCCACCAAATCGATCGATCGCGACCGCACGCATGGTCTTGGGGAGCTTGGAAGAGGCCCCGACCGACGAACTATGCGAAGGGTGCCTGATCGTTGCTTCCGCGCTCTTTGCTTTCATGTTGCTCTCTCTCAAGGTTCGCCTATTTCGAATTAAGAGCCTCAAGCGCCCTTAGAATCCCGTCGGCACCTGGGTTGACGCCGATCGGAGAGACGTAGCTCCAGGTGATCGTTCCTTCGGGATCGATTACGAACAATGCGCGCTCGCAGACGCCGTCTTGTTGCCGGTACGCGCCGTAGGTTCGCGCCACGGCACCTTTTGGTTCAAAGTCCGCCAGCAGGGGAAACCGGAGCTTGCGATCCTTGGCGAACGCGGTGTGGCACCACGCGCCATCGACCGATATGCCCATCAGCTCCGCGTTGTAGCGCCGGAACTCCGGCAGGACCTCGTTGTATAGCGCCATCTGATCGCCGCACACCGGACTCCAGTCGGCGGGATAGAACGCCAGGATGACCGGCTGACCGCGAAAGTCGCTCAGCGTGACGAGCTGATCGGGGGTGCTATGGAGTTTGAAGTCCGGTGCCGGGGTGTTTGGTCCTAGCGCCGACGAGCGCCCTACACCTTCCTGAGCGTTTTCTTTCATGGCTGATACCTTTTTTTGACAGTCACTAGCCTTTGTTTTTCCCGAATGCGATCTCGACCTCGCGCCGGATTCGGATTGCCTTGTGTGCGAATCAGCTTTCGCGAAGTGATCGCGATCGCTCAGTGCGTTTTTCGTGCCAGCGCGGAGAGCGCGGGGCATGGCCGACCTCCTGCATCGTAGGTGAGTTAAGGGCAGGCATGAGCACCGGATAATTTCAACCGCACGTATGCCGAGGGCTCCAGACATCACTAAGCGGAAGGTGGGTGGCCGATGCTCCATTCAGTGTGGCTCAGGCTCCACAGTCCTACTAAGTCTGGTATCCCGCCCCTGAGACACCCTTAGGATCCGACCATGACAGCTCCGGATGTCTGACGTTTTCTCGGGAAACTACCTGCTGGGGGGATCGCCTGCGCACGAGGGATGGCACGGAGAGTGCTCCAGCTTGCGGATTCGCAACTGGCTCGCACCGCGACTCGCCCGGCAGCCCATTGCTTGCCGGCAAACGAGCAAAAAGGAGGATCGAACAATGCCGCATCCAATTGAACCTTGTCCTTGTGGATCGCTGAAGCTTTACAAGGATTGTTGTGGCAGGAGGGGATAGCCAAAGCGGCCTGCATCCCTGCTCATTATTCGTTTCATCCATTTTCATCTACGAGGCAACTGCCGTATAACTAGACTTACAAACTTAATCGCAATGAGGACGACAGCATGAAGCGCGCATACCTACTCCTCGCCCCCATCCTTTTCATTGTTGCGTGTGCCATCACCTCGGCCGTCGCGGCCGGCCCGGAAGCGAAAACGATCGTCACACAGATGAAACGGGGCCTTCAGGGTCCGGACAACGCCGTGCGGATCATGGACCTCAAGGTTATCAGCAACGGCAGCCCGGCGGTCACGTGGAAGCTGGTTCAGGCGAACGGGAATGCGAATGGCGCCCACTGGATATTGACCGTGGTGCTGGCGCCGCCTGACGCGAGAGGAATAGCGTTTCTGGACAAAGAGGAAACGAGCTCAACTTCGACCGTCAAGTACGCTTACCTCCCCGCGACCAGACGTGTGATCGAGTTTACTCCAGTGGAAGGTTACGACGCTTTCTTTGCTACCGACTTCAGCTATCAGGACCTGGGTTTCGTACTTCTCGGCGGCGGAGGCGAGAAATTGGTGGGAACCGAAATCCGTGACGGCAAGAAGGTCTACAAACTGGAAGACCATCCCATCAATCATCCTTACTACTCCAAAGTCATAAGTTACGTAGCGACCGATTCATTGATGCCCGTCGAGCGCGATTTTTACGACCGCGCTGGCAAGCTCTTCAAGACCGAGCTTTGCACGATCGAGACGGTTGACGGCGTTCCGACGATCACCAACATCGTGATGAAGAACGTTCAGTCGGGCAACAGTTCCGAGATTGACGTGATAAAAGTGATACGGAACAAGCAAATACCTGCGGATATCTTCGAACCGAAGAATCTTCTCCACATCGCGGACCATCCATTCTGGAAAACGGTGACGCAGTCCCAGTAGAGGCCGAGCGTCGCGACAGGTGCGATAAGAAACACGGTAAGACTGTCTCCACCGGACCCAAACGGGAACGATCTGTCCGTGAAGACAAAGCGAATAGTATTCTATTTTTCGGTGCTGTTCGCGCTCGCGGGGGAAGTGCAATCGACTGTGACGCAGGAAGCACCCGCTGGAGAAGTGACACCTATCCCGAACCAATGCGCTACAGCGTGCGTAAATGGCAAACGGCGTGCTTGAAAGCATGTGGAGTGGCGTTAGCATCGGCGGTAATGTCGAATATTGAGTATCAGGCCTGTATGGATCACTGCGTGGCGGACTTTATAAAGTGCAAAAGTGGTTGTTGAGGACGCAAAGCTGCGACAGCCATCAATTATTAGTGGCTGGTCAGAGCTGCGGCCAGCCCTCGGGGAGCACACACTCGCGGGGATCTTTGTCGTCGCGCAAACCCAGAAATACCGGTTGGCGAAGCTTCCCCTCGGCGGTCCATTCCTGGAAGGCGATCTGGGCCACGAGCCGCGGTGCAATGTAGGTGACGTGCTTTTCGCGCGGCGGATCTACCAGCGAAGGCTTCGACTGCACCAGCGGTTGAAACTTCTTGAAAAGCGCGGCCAGGACCGGTTGCGTAAATCCTGTTCCCACTTTGCCGACGTAGTGCAGTTCCCGGCCACGATATCCACCGAGTAGTAGAGCGCCAAAATATTTGCGCGAGCCCGAGGGCGCCGTGTAACCGGCGATCACGAACTCCTCCTCTTGCCGTACCTTGACCTTCAGCCATTTAGTTGAGCGGCCTTCGATGTAGGGCGCCGAAGAATCCTTCGCGACCACCCCTTCGTAGCCCCGCCGCTTCGCGATTCGATAAGCCTCAAGTCCATTCTCCGCAAGCCGCCTCGCGACAAACAAAAACCCGGTCGTTCCGAGCACCGACTCCAGCACCCCGCGCCTGGCTCTCAGCGGATCGTCTCGTAAGTCGCGCCCATCCTCGTACAGACAGTCGAAAACAGCATAGATCGGGTTGCTGGCTCCGCGCTGAAGCAGTTGAAAGCGCGAGACTCCGTGGCGGTCGAGCGCAATCACCTCGCCGTCGAAAAGCAACGTGCGAGCAGGCAACCTCGCGATCGCGGCCGCGATCTCCGTAAACCGAACGGTGTAGTCCTTCGCATTTCTCGACAGAAGGCGCACGTCGGCGCCTTCTTTGTAGGCAAGGATCCGCTCACCGTCGTATTTCTCTTCGTATACCCATCCCGCTCTATGAAACGCCTCGGGGACCAGTGTGGCGAGCATCGGGCGTACGCGGAACGGAATATGCTCTCGCGTCTTTGTGGCCCCCATAGCGCGAGTCTATTGCACGTTCATAAGTCTGGCTATCCCGATCGGACTGCCGAGTCGCTTTTAACCTTTGGCCGCAGGAAACGAAAAACCCGATTTCGATTTGACGATCATCGTGCGTGATTTGCGCCACCGCTTCGGCGAGCAGCAGGTCCTCGACGGCGTCAATCTCGGCTGTCCGCGGGGCAAAGTTACCACGATCGTTGGTCCGAGCGGATGCGGCAAAACCGTATTCCTTAAGCACTTAGCCCTGCTGCTCCGTCCGGATTCCGGCCAGATAATCATCGACGGCGACGACGTAACCCGGCTCAGTTTGCGCGGGCTGGATCGGGTGAGGGAGAAGTTTGGGATGCTGTTCCAAGCCGGCGCGCTATTCGACTCGATGACCGTCTTTGACAACGTCGCTTTTCCGCTGGTCGAGAAAACCCGCATGACGCGCGACGAAATCGCTAAAAGTGTGACGGAGATTCTGAAGCGCCTCGGGCTTGAAGGGATGGAGAACAAATATCCTTCGGAACTGAGCGGCGGGATGCAGAAGCGCGTCGCGCTCGCCCGCGCTTATCCGGCGGCCGAAAATCCTGATGCTCGACGAGCCAACGACCAGTCTCGACCCGACACGAACGGCTTCAATCCATCATCTGGTGCGGCGCACGCAGCAGAACTTCGCGCTGACGGTCGTGATGGTGAGTCACGACGTGCCGCAGGTGTTCGAGGTCTCGGATCAGATTGCCTACATGAACGGGGGCAAAATCGAGCTCGCGGGCAGCGCGTCCGAAGTTATGTCTGCGGACAATCAAAACTTCAAGCGATTTCTAGCGGGCAAAGCGTTGGACGAAGACGAGCTACTTTCCACCGGCGCCGTGGTCGCCGCCGCAAGATAGGCTCGGCCGGCGCATTCCTGCACTCCCGGCAATACACATTCTCTTGGGCTCGAACCTTCGGCGCGCTCTTTGCGTTATCTCTGCCCATCAGACAGTAGGAGGTTTGCCGTGAAAAGATTAGCTTTACCGTTCGCGCTCGGTTTTGGCGTGTGCCTGGCCGTGTTGGCATCTCCCGCTCGTGGTCAGGATCGGGTAGTCCGCAGCGGAAACGCGGAAATCGTCTTTCAGCCTGCGGACCCCAGCGACATTCCGATCGATCGCTATAAGGCGTTCGACGAGTTTGCCAACGATCATCCGGACATTGTGAAGATGCTCAGCCGAAACCCCAAGCTCGCCAACAACCCTCGATTCCTGAAAAAACACGCTGAGCTCGCGAGTTTCTTCGAACAGCATCCGGATATCAAAAGCGACTTCCTGACGAATCCGGGGAACTATGTCGCGCCCATCTAGCCGACGTGAAAACTGCGCGCGGCGGACGCCGCGAACATGCGGCGGTCGCCACAACAATGTAGAGGACGGTCCACACACATAGCACTCAATGGTGCTCAAAGCCGCTGTGGCGGCGAAGGCCGGAGAACAATTCCCCGACGACGGAGGCAATAAGATGACGAAATCGGATTCGGAACTGCGCCACGACGTCGAGCGCGAACTCGAATGGGATCCCAGTATCGACGCGCGCAATATCGGAGTCATGGTCAAAAATGGAGTGGTGACGCTGACTGGAACTGTGTCCACCTACAGCGACAAGTGGCGGGCGGAATGTATCGCGAAGCGCGTCGCGGGGGTGACCGCGATCGCGAACGATATCGAAGTCAAATTATCGAAGGAGCGAACCGACGCAGATATCGCCGAGTCCGCCCGCCTCGCGCTCAAGCTGGACAATCGGATCCCTGCAGACCGGGTGAAAGTGATTGTCGATCACGGCTGGATCACTCTGGAGGGAACGGTCGATTACTACCATCAAAAATCGGCGGCCGAAAGTGACGTTCGTTACCTGGACGGCGTGAGAGGGGTCACCAACGCGATCGCAGTCACGCCGCATGTGTCGCCGGCCGAGATTAAGACGAAAATCGAGGAGGCGCTGAAGCGCAGCGCTCAACTCGACGCCAGCCGGATTACGGTCGTGACCGAGGGGAACAAAGTGATCCTGAGCGGCAACGTACGTTCCTGGGCCGAACGCGAGGAGGCGGAATTGGCGGCGTGGGCCGCGCCGGGCGTTTCGCAGGTCGAAAACAGGATCAAGGTCGGATACTGAACGGCATCAGGGTATGACCGGAGCCGCCCGCCGCTACAACAACGCTGGAATGCTTGCGCGCGAAGCGCTCGTGCACGGATCCAAAGACGGATCGCAAGGTAGCGGCGGGCGAGGCTTTCGCCGTCTCTGCCGCCCCGTTAGCTTTTTTTCGCGGGCTGCCGCCGCCGGATCGTTCGTGCCCCTCGTTGCGTTGGTGATGGCGACGCAGAGCGCACTTCCGTTGATACCGGACAACCTCCATACATACAATTTGAGCGGCTCCTACAGCTTTCAGGCGTCTTTCGGGCACCCGGCTGTCCAAGGGTACGGCGACCTCTATCTCGACTGGCTAGGCGACATCTCCGGAGAAGGGGTCGCGGTTTCTCATGAGCGGGGCGGCAAAACCGTGCGCAAGTGCAACTTTCTTATCTCCGGCGACTATACTCTCGCCAACGGCTCTGGCGGTTACGAGGCCAAGCTGACCTTGACGCCAGTGGACCCCGGCTGTCCAATCAACAATGGCAAAGAGAAGACGCTAAGGGCGAAAATCATGCGACGCAACGGCCACGGCGATCTGGATTTGATAGAGACCTCACCATCAGAGGATCATCTGTTCGGCATGGCGACGCTCCAAGCGCCCGGTCCATTCTGGAGCGTCACCAGGCTTCAGCCGCGCGCCGGCGACGCGTGCCGTCATGAGTTGCGGGTGAACGAATCGTGTTAAGCAAAGACGACATTCATTTCATCAAGAGTACCATCGTACCGCACTCCGCGCCGCTGCTCTCGCTTTATGCGGACGTCAATCCCGCCAATCCGGCAAATGCCGGACGCGCGTGGCTGGTCCGTGTGAAGAATACTCTGAAGAGCCTTCCGCTTCCTCGCGATCTGCCGGAAAAGGTGATCGAGGCGCTGGAGTTCGAGCGTCCCGAAGCGCGCGCCTTCGCGCTCTTCGCCGGTAAAGATCTCCTGCAGATGTACATGCTGCGAGTGGACTTGCCGGTCGTGGACTTGGCGCATGGCCGAGTCGACGCGCGATGGGGCGAGCCTTATGTCTTTCCGCTCGTTTACATGATCGACGAATACGAGCGCTACGGAGTAGTATCCGTCGATCGAGAGAAATGGCGGTTCTATGACGTGTTTCTCGGCGATATCGAAGAGCGCGCGGACGCCTTCCTCGGACTGCACTCCGATCATTCGCGCAAACTCGAGAAGCGGCCCGCGGTGCGCCTGCTCCAGGGAGCGGTACTGAGAGGCGGCGCCGCAGGCGATCGTTTCGAGCGGCACGTCGAGGCGCTGGCCCATCGCTTCTACAAGCGCGCGGCCCATACGCTCGAGAAACTGGTCGAAACGGCGCACACCGATTGGCTGATTCTGATGGGTCCGGATGAGGACACGCACCACTTCGAACAATGTCTTCCGCGCGCGCTGCGGACGCGGACGGCTGGTCTCGTTCCCCCTCCTCCCAACCCGCAGGCCAGTGCTGGAGAGATACTTAACACGGTACTTCCCTTCATCACTGACAACCGACAGGCACGTGAGTTGGCTTTGCTGTCGGAGTTGCGCGAAAGAGGGTTGTGGGGCCTGGCAGGTGGCCTAGAGGCGCTCCAGATGGGCCGGTTCCATCTAGTGGTGGCTCCGTGGACCCTCGGCGTAAAAGCGCTGCGATGTGCGGGCGGATTGGTAGTGCTGGATCGCACCGCGGCCGAGGCGTACTGTCCGGGACAGAGCGTGCAGGAGGTGTCCTTGCCTGACGTCCTGCCCGACCTGGCCGCCGCTCACGGTGCGCGTCTGGAGCTGGTACAAGGCGAGGCGGAAGATCGTCTAATTCGAGAGTTCGACCGTCTGGCCGGTTTTCCGCGCTGGTGAGTGTATACATCGAGCGATGAGTTCCCTATGGAATCGCCTATCGGAGTGCTGTTCGATCTCGACGGTACGCTGCTAGACAGCGTATACCAACACGTTCTGGCATGGCACGAAGCGCTGCAGGAGGAAGGTATCGAGCTCTCCGTATGGCGAATTCATCGGAGAGTCGGGATGAGCGGCGGCTTGTTCGCGAAAGCATTACTGCGTGAAACGGGTGCGGAGTTGGACCCCGCCAGAACGGCGCGTTTGCAGCGGCTGCACGAGCAAGCCTACGCGCGCCGAATCCAACAGGTGCGCCCTCTGCCTGGCGCAAAGCAGTTGCTCAGTCATTTGAGCGAGAGCCGCGTTCCGTGGGCCATTGCCACCAGCGGCCGAAGAGAGACGGCCGCGCGCAGCGTTGACCTATTGGACATCCCTGGGGACGTGCCGGTCGTCACGCGCGACGACGTGCTTCATGCGAAACCGGATCCCGATCTCTTCCTGGAGGCGATGAAGCGTCTGGGTCTCGACGCGACCGCGGCCATAATAGTCGGCGACAGCATCTGGGATATGCTGGCGGCGCGGCGGGCGCGCGCGCTGGGCGTCGGGGTTCTCTCGGGCGGATACGGGCAAGACGAACTTGAAACGGCAGGCGCCTACCGTGTCTATGAAGATCCGGCAGGCCTTCTCCTGCACCTGGACGAGATCGGCGTCAGAGGCTCAGTCTAACGAGACAGCCCTGAGCTCGGCAGCCTTCTTGGGCACTGGTGCTCTCGAGCCGGCGAGCAGGATTGCGACGATTCCCGTCAGGAACACTCCGTCGAAAGTGCCGGCGCCACCGATCGAGGCTACGGGCGCGCCAAGATCGGCGATTCGATGCAGGTTCAGCAGGTCGGCGCCGATAAGCGTCCCAAGAGAGCCGCTGACATACGCGATCACCGATGTCGCACGCGATACTCGCATTGTCCTGCCGAGGAAAATAGCGACGAGCGCCGCAACAAGCGGCGGAATGAAGAGCGGAACAGCAATACCTAGACCCCTCACCGGATAGGCGAAATGATGAGTAATGCCCGCTACGATCGCCATACCAATTATTGACGGCACAATCGCGGTCGGTGTCTTCAACAACGCGTAAGCGGAAATGAAGGCGGGAACGAGCGCGCCGCCGACGTTCACGGCGACTGTTGTTCCACGGCCATATTGGAATGGGATGCCGTAGATTACCCCGAAATTGCTGACGGTAGCAGCGGACGGCGCGGCTCCCGGGTCCACGGTATAAAGCGGAATATTTATGTAGCTGCCGATGAAACTGACTAGCAGCGCAACCAGGGCGAGCCGCGGAGGCAGGCCTAGGACCAGAAACGCGTAGCTAATCACCTCGAGCTCGATAAGTACGAAGAGCCCGAGCAAAAGGAATAAACAGAATGCAACATATATGAGAAGAAAAGGCGCGAAGACCATTCCATTTTCCCCTAACGACTGAGTCGGACTTATGCAAAACCCGAGCTAAATGCTCATCGACGTTTGGCGATAGCGGTTAGCCGTTAACGCGACGAGCTGCCTGACGCTGCCGTGGAACGGGCAGGTACTCGACTCCGCCCTGCGTGCGGGTCGGCTGCGGGTAAAGCGCGAGCAGATCCAGGATTTCGTCTGGTATGTCGGTGCTGACGTTGAGGCCCAATGACTTCGCCTCTGCGGCGGAAATCGGATAGTCATGCGTCCACGTTCCTTCGGACAGCTTATGTGCCAGCTCGTCGGCCTTTTCTTTGGACACTCTGTCCTGCAGCAGCTCGTTAACCGTGGCCCTTACTTGCTGAATTGCTTTTTTCCCGACGTCGGCGAAGAGCAGGGTTTCATCTTTGATTTTGTCGATCGGTTTCTGCTCGACGACCTTGAGCAGTGAAGCTGCAGGAAATTTGTCGAGTTGTGGATCGACGGGCCCGAGAACTGCGTGCGACGGCATCACGATCTCGTTGGCGGCCAAACAGATCAGCGTGCCCCCGGACATCGCGTAGTGAGGAACGAACGCGGTCACTTTCGCAGGATGTTCGCGCAGGGCTCGAGCAATTTGAACCGCCGCAAGCACCAGGCCGCCTGGCGTATGAAGCACCAGATCGATTGGGACGTCCGAATCCGTCATGCGAATGGCGCGGAGGATATCCTCGGAATCATTGATGTCGATATAGCGGACGACCGGGAACCCCAGCCACCGCATCGTTTCCTGCCGGTGAACCATTACGATCACTCGCGAGCCGCGCTTTCGCTCGAAGCGCGCGATCTTGCGCTGGCGGGCGGCCTCGAGTATGCGCTGTTGCAGGTACGGCTGAATAGCGGAGAACATGAAGAACAGCCAGAACAGCGTCGAAAAGAAACTGAAATCGTTGTTGTTAGGCATATGCTGAATCCTGCGCCGGATGGTTGAGGGTCCGAGACTAAGGTAGATGTTAGCTATTGCCCATGGCTGATGAAAAGAGTTGTAGTCCTGATTCAAACGCCGTGCCGATATGCTTTTTTTATTCGGCCAAGGCTGTCGGGAAACTGACAGAACCCATACTGGGCTGGAATTTGCAGACGAGTTGAGAACGATCGAGTCTCGGCCGCGCAGTGTACCCAGCAAGAGCCCGACTGCCGCATCCGCGCATTCGATGTGGCATCCGCCTCACCTGTTGTTGATATAGGTCCACATTCGCGCATCTGAATTGCGCCGCGCACGGCGGCGTGTAGGCTGCCGGTACTGAGAAGCGGCGCAGACGCGCTCCCGGGTTCAGCGTGGGCTGACCAAGCCCTCAGTGCCTCCAATTTGATTCCTGCGCATTCCTGCGCCAGCCATCCTCAGAGGTCAAACTTCGGCGACGGTTCAAACCTTCGGCGCACTGTTTGCGTACGTCTAATTCCATCGCGCGGCGCGGTTTAGCCGGAAGATTTGCCGCCGACAGGAGGATAGATGCATGGCTCAAGCGGACACTTTTCAGGACATAGACGCGCTGCATCGTGAGATCGATCGCGCGTTCGAGAATCTCGTTCCCTTCACCGGGCCATTCGCCCGCATGGCTTTTCTGCCGGGGCGGCTGGCGCGAGGCTATCCATTGGTCAACGTGCACGAGGACAAGGATCGTCTTTACGTGGAAGCGATGGCGCCCGGAGTCGACCCGGCGTCGATGAACATCTCGGTCGTGCACAATACCCTCACCATCTCCGGTGAAAAAAAGGGTGCACCCGACGAAATCAAGTCAGAGGCTTTTCATCGCGAAGAGCGGGCACGCGGCAAGTTCGTGCGCACCATCACCTTGCCGGTCGAGATCGACGACGCCAGGGTCGGGGCCGAATACACGAACGGGCTTCTGCTCATCGAGTTGCCCAAATCCGAAAGGGCGAAGCCGAAGCAGATCAACGTGCGGGTGTCCTGATCCACAGGTCCTAAAGCGCGAAAAGAGTTAAAGAGGGAACGGCCATGGCAGAGAAAACAGTACCGGCACCAGCTACGACTGGGTCGCGGTCAAGCAACGATATGGAAGTAACTCGTGCCCAGGAACATCACGTGCCACCACCGGTGGATATCTATGAGACTCGGGATGGATTGATCCTGTTAGCCGACCTACCCGGGGGTCTCGAAGGAAAACCTCGAGGTTCACGTCGACGACGAGACGCTGACAATTCAGGCAAAGGCTCAACACAAGGTTCCTGGACAACCGATCTACCGCGAATATGAATTGAGCAACTTCTTCCGTCAGTTCGAGGTTGGCGATCAAATCGACGCGGAAAATATCAAAGCTGAGCTCAAGTATGGCGTCCTGAAACTCGAGCTTCCGATAGCTCAGAGCGCCAAGCCCAAACAAGTTGAGGTCAAAGTGAACTGAACCGGCGCGGTTCCGAAAGCGGAGCGCCGGCGCTTGGGAGCAAGTTCAGCGAGGTAAGTAACATGACTCCATTGATCTCGCACGATTTTGAAGCGCGTTATGAGGCACCGGCAGACCGGCGCTCCGTCGGGATTCGTCCGCTAGTCGGGGCGGCAGATGATGAAAGCGGAGAATCGCCGCTCCGAAAAGGTATTACTCGGCTACGCACCAGAATTCACGACGCGCTAGATCGATTGCTGCACAGGTCGAGTCGCCGAACCTCAGATACGCAGAACGGGCGCGGGCCGTTGTCGGCCTTCTTACTCGAGACAGCTCCTTCAATCGATCTGAAAGAAACGGACGACGAGATCGAAGTGCTCGCGGAGTTGCCCGGACTCGAGGCCAAGGATTTCGCGATTGAAACGGACGGCCGCCGTCTGATATTGCGCGGCCGGAAAAAAGAGGAGACCGAAGAGCGCGGTCGCCGTTACTATTATGCCGAGCGCAGGTTCGGCGCCTTCACGCGAGTGATCGACCTTCCCTGCCAGGTGGACGCGAGCAAGGCGAGCGCGACTTATCGTAACGGGGTGCTCCGGATCGTCCTTCCGAAAGCGCCGGGGGCAAAAGAGCGGCGGCTGCGAGTACCAATCGACTGAGCAAAGAGTGGATTGAAAATCGCAAGTGGATAATACGATGTCAAAGGGGGCTCTCGGGCGCAATTTCTGGCTTCCCGCGCCGCCGGTCGCGCCGGCGGCGCCGCTGCCGAGATGGAAGGTACCAATAACGATCTCGGATGACTTTCTGACAGTGAGGCCCTCGCTAGACGAGCTGTTCGACCAGATCGTGCAGAACTACTCTGGCTTTCGCCGCAAGAGTGGCGGGCCCTATCGCAGAATGGATATCGATGCGTTACTGGAGTTCGAAGATGCGCGATTCGGTTGCGGCGTGCCGGTGCGGATTCCATTCTACATCACATGCCAGGATTGCCGCGGGAGGTGCATCTCCTGGGGGCTTTGTTCGGCATGTGGCGGCTCCGGTGCTGTCGAGCGTGCGAACCAAGTGATACTCGAGATTCTACCTGGCGCGCGAGACGGCGAACGCTATGAATTGAATCTCAACAGGGCGGGAATAGCAAATCTGCTGCTGAGAGTCAGAATCATTTTGAATTGAACGACAAATGCCAGGCCGATGATCCCGATACTCAGTTCGTGGAGGATTCGAGAGCTGGTCGAATATTTAAAGTTGCCGGGAGGCACCCCGGCGTGAGGCTGTTCCAGTGAAAAAGAGTCTCTATCTGACTTTAGGTTGCCGGGTGGTCGACGACAACCACGACTTTCGGCACGCGTTCCACGCGCTTGCGAGGCGCTACCATCCGGATCACGTGGGCCCCAACGGCACACCCTTTCTCAGGGAGATCGCCGAGGCCTATCGGGTTTTGTCGGACTTCGAGCGCAGAATCAACTATGACCTTGGCTTGCGTCATGCAGGAGAAGTCCCCAGCGGCGACTCAGTGCTGGTCGCCGGTCTTGACGGAATGCCGATTCCCGCTGCCCTTCCGGTCACTCGCCCAGCTTTGGATAGCACACGAATAGTCTGGCCGCTGCTGAACGCGGTGCGCGAACGGGTGTTTCGCAATTTTCTCCGGGAAGATCTCTCGGAGCAGGATCCGGCCGAGCCAATCGACCTTAGGATGCTGCTGACACCGGAGCAGGCGCTTATCGGCGGCACGGTAACGATCGAAGCGCCTGCCTACTATCCTTGCCCCCTGTGCCGGGGATCGCGGCTGGATGGAACCCTTTCTTGTCTAGCGTGCGGGAAAAAGGGTGTCATCAAAGGGAGCGAAACCGTGTTAGCCGTGGTCCCTCCGATGGTCAGTGATCACGAACGAATCGAGATTCCGTTGAGCGGCCTGGGCGTGCACGGTTTCTATCTTCGCTTGAATGTCCACGTTCTACTGGAGTGACTTCGGCTGTCAGATCCTGTTGCGCCGCGCCTTTCCGTTCGAACAATCCTGTCTCGAACAATGCTGTCTCCATGACATCGAAGATCGGCTCATTGGTCCTTCGGGGGACCACAGTCCCTTCTGCTTGGAAAGCTGCGATGTTGCCGCGGATAATTCGTCCAGTCGCGCTAAGCGGTTGAATCTTACGCGAATGTTGTCACCGAGGGTACAACCAAAAGTTGTGTAAAATCTCGCGGAGCAAGATTCTCCGGTCTGAAGTCCTTCGGTGTCACCGCGATCGTCACCGGCGAGCGCGGTGAGAACTCGCTGACTCGGTACGGGCTGAGGAATATGTCGCGGACTGCGTGATCGTGCTCGATCAGCGCGTGACCGACCAAATCAATACGCGCCGGCTTCGAGTGGTGAAGTATCGCGGCAGCAGCCATGGGACCAACGAATATCCATTTATCTTCGACGAACAAGGATTTTCCGTCCTGCCGGTCACCTCGATGGCCTTGCGCCACAAGGTTTCGAACGAGGTCATATCAACCGGTATTCCTGACCTCGATGCGATGTTGGGGCCAGGCGGTATCTACCGCGGGACCAGCGTCCTGATGTCGGGTACGGCGGGCACGGGCAAAACCAGTTTCTCCAGCGCCTTCGCAGGTTCGGTTTGCGAGCGAGGAGAACGTGCGCTGTATTTTGCATTCGAGGAATCACCCGACCAGATTGCTCGCAACATGAAATCGATCGGGATCGATCTCAAGCCTCACTTGGACAGCGAGCGGCTGCGGATTGTCGCGCAGCGTCCATTCCTCCATGGCTTGGAGATGCACCTCGTTTCGATGCACAAGGAAGTAAACCAATTCCCATCACTCCAATCAGATTCGCGAGTTCATCCTGAGCGCTGAAGGGATCAAGCTGGTCGAGGTTTACCTTGGCCCGGCCGGGATGCTCACGGGTTCGGCGCGCGTTGCGCTCGAGGCACAGGAACGCGACGCATTGATTCAGCGCGCCTACGAGAGCGAGCTCAAACTCAGCCAGCTCGAAGGCCGGCGCAAAGCCGTGGAGGCTCAAATAGAAGCGCTCCGTGCTGAATTCGCTGCGGACGAGGCAGAGGTGAAGGGAGCGATTTCGATCGAAAGCCAACGCGAAGATAAATTGAAAGAAAATCAAACGTCGATGGCCAGGAGCCGCAAGGTTCAGGGCGGTTCATCTCAACTTGACGGCCGTCCATCTCGAACTCCAGAGCGGGAATAGCGGTGTCGTTTCGCGTGGGAAGTTGTTGATGAATAAGATTGATGTTCCGAAGAAGTCAATACGAAAGTTACCTTCCTCCAAGCCGCGGGCTTTCAAAAAGGAAAGGCCGCAGACCCAAGAGAATTGGATGATGCGGTTGTACGTCTCCGGACAATCGGCGCGCTCCACCGCGGCCATCGCCAACTTACGCCGTATTTGTGACCGTTATATGCCCGGCCGATGCACGGTCGAGATCGTCGATCTGATGCGTAACCCCGAACTTGCCAAGCTCGATCAGATTATCGCCATTCCGACATTGGTGAGAAAAGTCCCCGCACCGGTAAGGCGCATAATCGGCGATCTATCCGCGACCGAAAAGATTCTTCTCAGCTTCGAACTTGGCAACACCTGAGGAAACCCCATGGCGCGTATTCATCAACTGAGACCCAAGGCACGCCGTATGCCCAAGACGGCGGATGCGGCGCACTACGTCTTGCGCCTCTTCACCACCGGCACTACCCCCCGTTCAACTCGGGCGCTGCGTAACTTGTCGGAGATTTGCGAGACCAATCTCAAGGGCAGGTATCATCTCGAGGTTATCGACATTTGCCAGGAGCCGGGCCGCGCAACCGAATCCGACATAATCGCGGCTCCAACGCTAATAAAGGACGAACCGCTTCCATCGCGGCGCATGGTTGGAGATCTCTCTGGCCGTCCCAAGGTGCTCTCAAACCTTGCAATCGCAGGTGGCTTGAAATGAAGCTCCACGTCAACAGTTCCGTTCGTCTCGAACTCGAAGAGTTACGCCAGCGTCTGCAGGAAGCTGAGGAAACCCTGGATGCAATTCGCAATGGGGAAGTCGATGCGCTCGTGGTGTCTCGACCGTCGGGTGAAAAGGTCTTCACCCTGGAAGGTGCGGAGCATCCCTATCGTGTTTTAGTCGAAAGCATGAACGAGGGCGCGATCTCGCTCACGCTGGACGGTACGATCCTCTATTGCAACGCAGCATTCGCTCGCTTAATCGAGTGTCCGCTTGATCAAATCATGGGCCGCGACCTGAGCGAGTTCGTACCAGCTGAAGAGCGCGAGGTGCTCAAACGTTTGATCACCCACGGAAATCTCGATGCCGTTCGTGCCGAGATGACCATTTTGACGACCTTGGGACGTAGACTCCCGACCCAGGTCTCGCTCAATCCGATCAGCCTGGAAGAAGGCCCATCGATTGGCGTCATAGTCACGGATTTGAGTGAGCGCAAACGCCACGAGCAGGCCGAGGCTGCGCTCCGAATGCGCGACAAGTTCCTAGCGATAGCCTCTCACGACCTGCGCAGTCCCCTCATTACGCTTGTCCTTAGTTTGGGAGCGGTCGAGCACGACCGGATGAAAGGCGATGTGAATCAGATTCAAAGGAGTTTGCGTCGCGCGCAGAAACAAGCCGACCGCATGGGTCATTTGCTGGATCGTATGCTCGATGTTTCTCAAATGGCTTCCGGAAAACTTCGACTGGACCTGGCTCCTTGCGATTTAAGCGAGGTAGTTAAAGATGTCGTCGAGCGCCTTTCAGAGGAAGCGTCCAAAGCTGCCTGCGAGCTTCGCCTGGCGCTAAGTAACGGAATCGTCGGACAGTGGGACAGATTCCGTCTGGATGAAGCGCTTTCCAACGTCATTTCCAACGAAATAAAGTACGGCGCCAGCCACTCTATTGATATCCAGCTTCAGGCCCGCGATGAGAAGGCGGTGGCAGTGGTCGAGGATTATGGCATTGGTATCGCCCAGATGACCTTTCCCGAATTTTTGGGCGTTTCGAGCGGACAATAGCCAGCAAGAATTATAGCGGGCTCGGGCTCGGTCTTTACATCACTAGACAGATCTTCCAACAGCACCGAGGTTCGATCACAGCCGAAAACCGCCCGACCGGGGGCGCGCGATTCGTTATCGAGGTTCCTTTAGTCTCGAGCACAGAAGGCTTTGAAGAGATTTAAACGAATCTCTCGATCTGACTGTGGGCTTAGTATTGTCTCGTCACATTCAGGAAAACCTGTCTTGAACCGTCAGACATGGTCGCGGTGGTGATCGTCAGCCATCGCCGCAGAAAATACTGAATCGAAGCAACTGGGGACGGAATACCATTATTAGTGTTGACCAGGTTTGGTGAGACGGAAACGTAGGTATTCTCATTGAGATAGCGCCCGAGTCCAACTGACTGACCGCTTACATTCACGCCCAGCGATTCAAGACCGAGTGATTGCGAAATAGCTTGCCCGGCGGCTCCTGTCGCTATCGATTGCGCTTGTTGCTGGAGCGTCGTCTTTTGTCCTTGGCCAAGCTGGCTTGTAGTCGTCCCGAAGAGAATGAGCGAAAGAATATCCCCTTGCGCCAGTTGTGGCTGGCTTTGCAACTTGAGCGCAGGTTTCGAGGCTGTACCGGTGACGATTAGATCAATCGTGTAATTCGAAACTGCATACTGCGCGTCTATATTTAGAGTCGGGTCGATTTCAGAGCCGCCTGTGAAGCGGATGTGGCCGCTTGCGAGCGTAAACCGTTTGCCCTGAAAGTCCAGCCATCCACGGACCGTATTGATTTCTCCAATGAGTACGACCGGACCGCCCGGCTGCTTCTTGACATCAACGCCGCCGTCCAGCTCCACCTCGGCGTGCTCATGACGAATCCAGGTGTTGCGATGAATATTGATCTTTACTTCCATCGCCAGATTGTTGAAGGCTTGATTACTTGCCTCGCTGGTAGGACCCTGCGAAGCGCGTGACGAACCCGTATCGCTTGCCGGCGAATTTGTTTTACCTGGTTGTATAACTACAATCGTATTGTCCGGCGGCGGGACTGAAGACGCAGTCAAAAAGTTCAAGTCTGGATGGACGGTCGTATCCACGACATCGATTTCTCCTTGGACGTGCGGAGCGTCAGGAGTACCGCCTGCATGAATTGTCCCATTGATTATTGCGTTGTACTGCTGCGTGGCAATCGCCGGCCACTGATGAATCCAAAGCGTGGCATTTATCGCTCCGGGTGAGTAATTGTCTTGCAGCGCTATCGAGCCGCTGCCGCTTAACGAGCCATCTCCGGCTTTTGCCGACAGCTGGGCAATCTGGATATTGGCGGGTGAGGCTAGCAGGCGTATTTCCACATTCGTGACCGTTACTCCAACTGGAACGATGTCGGTGTTGCCCCCGCTGATAGCAATGGTCCCATTAATCGCGGGATGAAAAGGCGGGCCGTCAAGTTTAAGATCGACCAGCAGCAAACCGGCCACGTTCCTGAGCGTTTGCTGAGCGAAGGCGCCAAGGGGCGCGAGTCGTATGCCGGCGCTATGGATCTGAATATTTTCGTTGTTACCGATAGTTGCCGCGAAGCCGCGGGTCCAATTGAGGTTGATCGGGATTTGCCCGTTCAACTTAAGTTGATGGTCCCGATCCTGATTAAGTGTCGCGTCGAGGACCGCGCTTGATGGCATATATCTCGCCGCCGCGTTGAGGTCACCCAATCGTTGGCCATTCATCACCAACCTATTTACGCCCAGATGTGCCTCGATTGACGGTGCAGCCGGCGTTCCGCCTACTATCATGTCAGTGGAAAAATCACCTGCGATCTGTTGTCCCTGCGGCATGAGGGGCTTCAGGATTGCCAGATCGACGGCCCGCGCGTGTAGTGCGACGGCCTGGGCCCCCGCCGGCGCAAAGGATGCATCGAGCGTCAACTGCCGTGCGCCGTTTGCGAGCGCGAAATGCTGAATAGAAACGTGGTGCTGATCTTTCGTGAAATTCGCTGCATGCTGGAGCTGCCACGTCCCGTCGGAGAGTGGCAGGAACAATCGGTCCAAGCTTCCCACGATCTGATTAGGCAGATAGACGGCTGTCGCTGCAAGACCGCCTGCATTGTTCTTGTCATCACGGAATTCCATCGCCATTCTGATACGCGACAGCTGTCCTCGATCTATCCGCAGATGGGTGGCGACAGAGCGCAATTTCATCCCGTTCGCCTGGAGCGCGGTGAACTGTGCCTCGGCGTCACCCCACGGCCATCTCCTCTCGCCTATTCCTTCAAAATTGTAAGTCGCACTACCATTGGCAAGGCTCACATTAGTTATGTGTACCGATTGAAAACCGATCTTGCCCTGTGCGCGTAAGGCAGCGCCCTTTGGGCCCCGAAGTGTTCCGACAGCCGTACCATCAACATTCAAGCGGCCATCGCCGCTGGTCCCGGCGAGCCGAAGCCATGGAGCGATGTGACTAGCGCGCACCTGGTAGGCCAGCTGCGTCGCGGCGCCAGGCCTGATTCCGGTTCTACCCTTGACACTGACAAACGTTTCCTGGCTTTGGATTTGGCCCCGGGAAATATCGATCGTTCCAGCTTCAATCCGTGCCTGAACCGAGGCTGCTAGTGGTATCCGAGCGACAATAGAACGCGTCGCTCTAAAGTCGATCCGACCGTCCATTGTTTGCAAGTTGCTGCCGGCGCCCTGAAGAACCAGTTGGCTATTGAGATCGCTCGGGGGCGCCGACGACAAGACTCTCGCGGCGTCGAAATGATCCGTCCTGAGTAAAATACGATATCGAGAATTCCCGGTAAAATCCGCATTGCCTCTGATATCTAGATGTCCTGGCCCGTTATTCAGTCTTCCGTTGAATTGAACATCTCCGTTCTCAACCTCAACGGTCATACCTAGTTTCCCGGCATCCGCCGAACCAACCTTCAGATGTTCTCCGCTAATTCTGGTACGCGCTGCCAATGTCTGAAGCTGCGCTCCTTCACCTCGAGCCTGGATTGAGACGTCAAGCACGCCTCCCAGCTTCTGCGGCAAAGCCAAAGTGCCAAGGTTGAGCCGCGTCAGCGTGAGAACACCATCGAAAGTTGGCACTTTGCGCGTGAGATCGCCTTCGAGATTCGCCTCAAGCCGGGCGCTGCCTGCCATTAGGCTCACCGTCGAATGCATTGCAGCGGCAGTTCCCTTCAGATTGATTCGTCCACTGACATCCTCACGTAGAGGCTCAGTGCGGACGAGACTCGACAAGTCGGCTGCGGCCAGTCGATCCACGGTGATGGCCACTGTGCTGTCGAGCGTTTGAAGGTTGCGGATGACCCCGGCTACCGAAACTGTGGAAGCCTCAGTTTTGAGAAGCAACTGATCGATCGTTAATCGCGGCGGACTCTTCACGTCACGGTAGGCTAGGTCTGAATATAGGTCCGCCGGTGGTATTCCCGGTGCCGTAATGCGAGTGCGCAACCCCATCATCCGGCCTTCGATGCCTGCAGGTTTGATCGCTAAAGAGCCGTCGAGACCCGTCCTTTCGAGACGATAATGCGGACCGTTGCTTCCCTGTGGTGCGACGTCGATGGTTCCATTGCGAATACTCAGCTTGTGCAGATAAACAGTAAATATCGCCGGGCTCGAGCTCGCAGTGGGCGGCGATCGCGAAGCCAACGCATCCATCAGGTTCCATTCGCCATTGCCACTACGCTCGAGGTGAATCATGGGTTCGATGGCGGTGACTTCGAGACGCGCTTCGCGCCACAAGAGCGGGATTAATGCGTAGCCAAGCTGGACTTGCGGAATGTAGACGATTGTCGAGCCTCGATTTTCGATCCGTAGCTCATGTATTGCGAGCGTTCCCCAGATCGAAGTTTCTATCTGGCCCAGCGTTATCCGGCCGCGAAAACTGGTCGCGAGAAAACCGGCCAATTGCGTTTTGAGCAGTCGGCCGAAAGACTCTGTGCGCACATAGATCACTGTCGCGACAATCACAACCGTAAGAAGCAGCGTGATAATTAAGAGTACGCGTTTGAGATATCTGATGACCACGCTCATCTCAGAAGTACTGTCCGATACTGAAATAAAACTGCCAAAAGCTGTCGCCTCGAGGCTTCTGAGTCGGGAATCCTAAATAGAAATTGATCGGACCGACCGGAGAGTTCATTCCTGCCGCCGGCCCATAGCCGCACTGAAGGGCATCGACGCGCAGATCATACGGTTTCGTGGCAACCTGTCCGCAATCGAAAAACAACGCGCCGTCGAGCTTCCAGAAAAGCGGACGGCGCAGTTCGACCGCCCCTTCGATCAGGCTCAAGCCGCCGAGGGGATCGTTGCTCTCGCTCAACGGGCCGATCCGCCTGAGGCCATAGCCACGAACGCTGCCCTCGCCGCCCGAATAGAAGCGCTCCGACAGGGGGACATCGCCGATTTTGCTCAAAGTGTCAGAAAGACCCAGCTTCAGACGCGTAGCCAACACCGTTCGCCATCCGATTAGCCGATATTTCCTTGCCTCGACGAGCACTCGCCAATAGCGGTAGTCGGCTCCCAAGCTATGGTCCGAAATATTTGCGACCAGCGAAACCCTCTCGCCGCGTTGAGGATTTAATACATCTTCGGTGTTATCAAAGGTCAGACCAAACATTGGGCCGGAAAGAATCCCGTTTCGCCGAAATCCCCCGATCGCTTTGATAGTCGACGAATTGACAGAGTTAAACTTCAGATATTCAAGGCGCCAGCCGACTGATCCTGTGAGCGACGACGAAAACTTGTAGTCGACATGCGGGTCGAAACCGGAAATGTTACCGGTGTAAGTCTGGTAGGTCTGCTGTTGTTGCGACGCTTCGAGCGTAAGACTGGACCTGGATGATAAGAAACGCGGCTGCAACAGCTTGGCGTCAAGTGCGCTCGTCACATTGGAATAGGTTCCCGTTAATGAGAACTGACGTCCTCCGCCAAGAAAGTTGTAGTCATTGAAGCCGATCATCGCATTTAATTGCGTCTGCGTATTGTATCCAAGACCCGCGTTTAGTGTATGTTTAGGTCCCTCCTGGAGGGAAATCAAAATCGGCACAACAGTTGGATCGCTCGGATCATCCTTGGGCACGACATCGACCGCACTGAATACATTGAGCGCGACAAGCGCCGCGCGCGACTCTGCCAATTTGCGTGAGTCAAACGGCTCCCCGGACTTATAAGTCAACTGCTCCTGGACCAACTCCGGACTAACGCTTCTAGTGCCAGAAATCGAGATATTGCCAAACACGCATCGAACACCCGGCTTTACGTCATACCATACGCGTGCCTGTAGTCGTCCCACATCCACGAGGGCATGCCGATGCACTATTGCATGGGCATACGAATGACCGGTGTAGATGTTGCTCAGGGTTTGCGCCAGTTCCTGGTATGGCTGCTGTTCGAAAATATCTCCCGTCTTGAATGGCGGCTTGAATGATGGTTCGAGCGCTTGAGGTGAAGGAGCGCCGGGCGCTAGATTTGTTTGCAGGACGACGACTCTGACCGGCTTTCCCTCTTTGATCGTGATATGGAGTACTATCCGGTCCCCCAGGACGGTCAGATCATCGGATACGTGTGCGTTATAGTATCCATGTGCCTGGTAAAAGCGCTGGATATGATTCAGATCATCGTTGAGGGTCTGCGCAGAAAACTCCGGGAGCGGCTTCCAAACCTGATACCAGGGTCGTTCTTTCGACGTCATGACCGAAGCGATTTCATTCCGGGAAAAGGCACGCTCGCCGGAGATATCAATCTCACCCAGCTTGTAATGATGTGAGGGGTCCAGATCCGACGTGGCAATTCCAATTGCCGACGTACAGGTAATTAAAAGGACAACGAGGCTACCAGCCAATCGGTTGCAAAAACGCCTACTTCCCCTTTTCCGGGACGGGCAGGCTCTCGACAATTTTACCGCAGGCCTTTGGCCGTCCACTGAGCACTGTGGACTGCCACGATGCGGCGAGCTTGCTTGATCGCGCACGCCATTTTCTTCCAGTTGAACTGCTAGACTCGCCTTCGCCACGCGCCCCGATATACGGCTGAAGCTTTGGATTGTTGTTGTTGGAATCGCTCAGGCTTGATTTAGCTCGGATGAGCGCTACGCGGTTTGTAGACCAATTGTTCGGGCCAGTCAAAGTTCAAAGACGCTTTTTTCTAAGCCGCCTGCACTCATTTCAGCAGATGTAATTTAGCGAGAGGAGGCCAAAAACGCGTCGGGTGGCGATATGTGTGAAGGGGAATGGCCTCGAATTGGCTGCACGTGATGATGCCTTTCCACGACGGGCGCATTGCTTGCTTTTCGTATCGCTTGGTTGGGCGCGGACTTACCGATTTCCCTTGTGCGGCCTTCGGCAAGCGAGCGCCTTGGGAGGAAGTTTACGGCTATTCTCCACGCCCGGCGGGTAGGATAGTTCCGAAACCCAGCCACTCTCATTGGAATTGTTACAGGAGCGTAGGTCTTCAAAGTTTGAATAGATTAGTCTCCGGTAGAATGAGCTAACCCATACGATGGCACGATTGCTGCTTTCCTGCTGACGTTAGCGGAGGAAAAACACTATGCGCTCACCTGTACGTCTTGGCTCATTGCTGATATTGCTTGCCATTGGTGGGCTCCTTTCCGGGTGCTTTTCCAGCACGAAGGAGGTAGAAACGGTCCCTGCACCGGCACCCATAGTGCAAGCGCCGCCTTCGCTTGTGCAAGTACCGCCCCCGTCGTAGTCGCGCCAAACTCAAACGCGAGTCAAACAACTACCTCAACCAGCTGGGGTAACGGAGCCGTGGAGCAGAAGAGGACCACGAGAACTGTCGACGGCCAGGTACAAAACCAGACGACGACTACCTGGGGCAATGGAACGCCGTCCTCTGAGACGACAACGACCACTACGACTAGCCCGTAGGTAAAACAGGATTAGAAGCTCACACTTTTTCCAAGGAGTTGCCGTGAAAACCCAGAATTGGACGACTCTCGTGGCCGGCGCATTGTTGGTTTCGTCTCTATCGGCTATCACCGGGTATGCAGCGGACCATGTGACAGTCAAAACAGGCTATCTCACCTGCCATGAAGCTGGCGGATGGGGTTTTATAATAGGCTCGTCGCACAAGATTCATTGTACGTACACGTCGAATAACCATCGAACCGAATACTATACTGGGACCATTTCGAAGTTCGGCGCCGACATCGGCTACCTGCAATCCGCTGTTATTCTATGGGCGGTCGCCGCTCCGACCACGGATCTGAAGCCTGGCGCCTTGGAGGGCGACTATGCCGGGGCGCAAGCTAGTGTGGCGTTGGGAGTGGGCGCGGGGGCAAATGTGCTGCTCGGCGGCTTTCATAAATCCATCGCCCTCCAACCGGTATCGGTTGAAGGCGAGAACGGCTTGAACGTGGCCGCTGGTATCGCGGCTCTGAGCCTCCATTACGAGGGAAGCCACCCACCTCTCCACTAAGAGTCTCTCCGTCGTCTATTCCGCTGTAGTCAGGCGTTCGCTATCACTCGAGCACGAGTCGGTAGCGAGCGCCTTATATCGGGCGAAGTACATACCCATAACGATACGCAGCGGAGAGCCGCTGAAGAAGATCCAACAGTCATAAGAAGCGTTTGCGCACCCACCATAGTAGTCCCGAAACGGCAAGCCAGGCCAGCGTGGCGCTCGCCAGAACTAGCGCCGAATTGTGACCAGGTAACCCCTGCCAAACTATAATAGCGAATGCTATCAGCCCGATGCTTCCAAGCGCCGCGCCTGCGGCGTCAAGAGCCGCCGCCTGTCTTCCCCGAGTCTCGCCATCCAAACCCACCCGACCTTTTTTCTTTTTTTCGTGGCTCTCGACCAAACTAGCGGCGGCAGGAAAGATAGAAGGGAACGCGAGAAAGAGGCCGCCCACGCCAGGACCGAACTTTTTAGCGATAACGCCGATCAGGGCTGTAATCAATCCGCCAGCCAGAAACCTGATGGCGAATTCGTACCATTTGGTTCTCTTGAGGCCAGATAGGTCGATGCTTATCGTCAAGAACTTACCTCAACCAGAGGGCCCATAGAGAAATCGAAAGCCCAAGCCACAACACAATGAGCACGCTGGCGATCACGGAAGCACGAACTCGATACCGCATCAGCACGTAGCTGACGCAGGAGGCGTACGCGCAGAACGCGATAGCCCCTCCAATCATCGAACAAGCTTCCACGCTGGCATAGGCGGCGCCTTCGCGGACAATCGTTAGCGCCAAGGTGGCGAGGGCAAGAGACGGAGCAGCTCCGAACAGTCCCGCGAAGCTCTTGGGCTTGAATAGATCACCAAGAATCGAGAATGCAGACACGACTATCCCGCCGATAGCAAATCGAAGAAGCAGTTCACTCATCGTTTGCCTCGCTGTCGTCAAAGGTACCCAAGCGCAAGTGACTAGCGTCGTCGCGATTGCTTGTATTCCTTCCAGTCTGCCTCAAGCGCTTTGGCCATGTGCTTGGCGGCGGTTCGAAGCCAAGTGGACTTTCTTCGCTGAAGATCGTTCAATACTTTGCGGATCTGACTGCTCGTTCCGAGATGAACGTTGGCGGCCTCGCATCCCATCGCGTGAAGAAGCGTCCGCTCATCGCGCTTTGCGGGCCAATCAGCGACCTCGATCGGGTTGGAATCCGGGGACAGCCGGCGAATCAGCCATCCCTGGATGATTTTCTGAAACGGGTCGTGCGATCGCACTGCGCCTTCGATCGCGTCTTCATAATACGACCGGGGACTACGCTTCCGACCATCGAGCCACGCGCAAGCAGATGGGGTCACTGCTTTTGCCTCCCGAGCAATATAGCCTCCCTTCCATTCGCCAATTGCTACGAATCGCTGTCGCCCAAGACTTCCGGTGCCAGCCTCTCTTCGAACGATTCTGTAGTCGAGGCCCTTAGGAAGTTCAGCCTCAAGCGCCTCCTTTGCAATGCGGGGAATAGCTAGTCGTACGCCAGGCCGCTGATTTAGTTTTTGCCAGAAGCCCTCCGAAGGCACGATCTCTTTGACACCAAGTCTTTCCAGGTTCCGTTCCTGTTCGGCCAACACAAACGGACAACCTTCGTCCTTGAGGGTGCCTCGATACCCGGTCAAAATGACATCACAGGCTTCCTTGAAGGGAATGGCTAGCGTTTCCGAATCGATGGCTATTTTGACGCTGGCCGCAAGACGCACCAGATCGTTGGTATATGACAGCGGATACGACTCGTCGAAGTCGTCAACGCCCCATGCCAGCCGTCCTTCCGTGTCGCGCCACGTTCCGAAGCTGTCGATGTGAAGGTCTCCGAGGGCGAGTATTTCAGGAGCGCTGCTCAGATCGCCACAGACCTCGGGCCACAGTTGGGCCCAGCGATAAAATGTACCGCGAAAAAAAGAGTAAAGATCCTCTTTCATGCGGGCGTGTTTGTCCCGTATTTGAGACTCCACGAGCGTCGTGCACGTCCGCATCCAGTCTTCGTAGCTTTTAGTCTCTTGCAGAATATTCATGTCTCGTCGAGCTACGATCTGACCTCCATGAAATCAGTGGGTAGCCGGAAGCAGCGACTGAGAAGGTTCAATCTCTGCCTGGATTTGCATGAAAGGCGGGCCCTGGTTTTGGGCCCGCCTTTCGATTCAGGAATTGTACTCGAGCGGCAGCCTACCTGGATTTACCGCAACAATCCTTGTAAGCCTTTCCGGAGCCGCACGGGCATTTGTCATTCGGCTGTGGCATAAATTCATCCTCCTTGCGAGTACGGTTTCGTGAGTCCGCAAAAAGGTTTGCTGCATTCGGCATGCCATCGTCCCGGCTTATGCGGCGAAACCATCCTGACGACGTGTGCTTCGCTCGAAGCAACTAACGCGTGCTTGTGCCCTTCCGCGGGAAAGACTGTTTTAGGAATTTTTTCTCTGCAGGATGTCCCCAAATGACAAATTACAATCTCCCGAGCTGCTGTTTGTGCTCGGGAGTGCAGCAAGAATGGGGAGAAAAACCGCAGCATCTACCGGCACGTCCGTTGCTTCGTTTTTGTTTTCCCGTACGCACAAATCTTAATCTGACCCTTTTGTTAAAAGCGTCCTTAATGGAGTTAAGTCAAATGGCAACGACACATCGCAATGGAGTTCGTCAAAGCTCGTCCTCCAGAGCACCCCAGCGGAAAGGGCAAATGCCCCTGGGCGAGGAATGGTTGAAAGATTTTCTGTCCGAGATGCTCGCAGTGGAAAAGGGTGGGGTGAAACTTTATGAAAAGGCCCTGCGCGAGCTCGAACATCCCGAATTGGAGCAGAAGCTCTCGGATTTTCTGCGCCAGACCGAACGCCATGTCGAGCTTTGTACGGAGATGCTCGAGGCCGCGGCGGGCGATCCGAACTATCAAAGCCCTGGTGCGGAAGCCGCGGACCATAAGGCGGAGGGCCTGCTCTCGACGCAGGTGCCGGCTGAGCTGACCGACTTAAACAATGTCGAGAACCTGGTTCTGGCCGAGACCAAAGATCATTGGGACTGGGACATGCTGGCTTCGGTTGCGCCAAAGATTGCCGAGCCCGAGCTGAAGCGCATGGCCTCCAAGGCGATCCGGGAAGTGCGCAAACAGGAACAGGCCCATCTGAACTGGAATGAGCAGACGCTCACCAAGCTTGCGATGGAGATGGCGACACAGCCTCCAGAGCGTGAGACCGCCGAAGAAGCGGAGTCGATGGAATAAGAACAGGGTTTGCAAGTAATCGGGAGGAAGTTGTGGCAACCAAAAAGCAGCGCGCAGGAGCGCGCGTGAATATAAAAAAGGCCGCAGCCGCGGCGAAGAAGAAACGCACGATCGCACATCTATCATCGGGCGTTCGTACGGCTTTGGGCAAAAAGGGCGCCGCTGCGGCAAGAAAGAAGCGCTCGCGATAACCTCGGCGTTTATGATCGAACGTAGAATTTTCTTGAAGCTCGCGGGTTCGACAGCGGCGGTGGCAATCGCGATGGCGCGGCGGGTCTTCGGCGCCAATCAAAGTAATGCTCCGGGCCAAATCGAACCCTCAAATAGTCCGATCCCCCGGCGAACGTTAGGAAAGACCGGCGAGCGCGTCTCGATCGTAGGTATCGGCGGGCATCACCTCGGCCGTGCCCTGGTAGAGGAATCCGAAAGCATCCGGATCGTGCGGACGGCGCTGGATGATGGGGTCAATTTCTTTGACAACAGTTGGGACTACAACGACGGCGAGAGCGGGTGCGGGTCGGAAAAGCGTTGCGCGATAACTATCGCGACAAGGCATTTTTGATGACGAAAATCGATGGCCGCGACAAAGCCTCGGCCGCAAAACAGATCGATGAATCGCTGCGGCGGCTACAGACCGATCGAATCGACCTCGTGCAGTTTCATGAAGTGATCCGGATGAACGACCCGGATCGAATTTTCGCGAGTGGCGGCGCTATCGAAGCAGCGCTCGAGGCGAAGAAAGCCGGCAAGTTGCGATATATCGGCTTCACTGGCCACAAGAGTCCGCAAATTCATCTGCACATGCTTCAGACCGCCGATAGATATGGCTTCACATTCGACACGGTCCAAATGCCGCTCAACGTAATGGACGCCCATTTCGACAGCTTCGAGCAAATGGTTCTTCCGGAGCTGGTAAAACGCCGCATCGGCGTACTGGCGATGAAGACGATGGGCGACGCCAACTTCCTGCGCAGCGGTATCGTCACTCCCCTCGAATGCCTGCACTACGCGATGAATCTGCCGACGAGCGTGGTCATCACGGGCTGCGATTCGATGCGGATATTGGAGCAGGCGCTGGATGCCGCGCGCACTTTTTCTCCGCTGACCGATGCCGAGAGGGAGGCGCTTCTCGCTAAGACCGAAAAGATCGCCGCGACGGGCGGCTTCGAACTTTACAAGACCAGCCAGACCTTTGACTCAACCTCTACTCATCCTGAATGGCTAGGTTGACAACGGAGCAAAATCTTAACTGGACCCTTTAATCAATGCCGAGTCCGGCAAAGCGCGCGCGATTTTCTTAAGGTCCGCGACGAACTCTCGCATCTGCAGATGCCGAGCCTCGTCGTCCGGCGCTCTCAATATTGAAGACGGATGCACGGTAGCAGTAATCATCGGACCGAAAGCCGATTTTTGAAGCTCTCCGCGTTGGCGAGTGACACGGAAGTCGCGGCTGATTAGAGCCTGCGCGGCGCTGGCGCCCAGACAAACAATAACCGCGGGACGAATTATCGCGATTTCAGCGTCCAGCCATGGGCGGCAGGCAGCGATTTCCTCCGCATTGGGCTTTTTGTGAATTCTCCACTTACCGCGCTGAACCGAATTGAAATGTTTGACCACATTGGTGATATACACCTTGTCGCGCGCGATTCCCGCGGCGAGCAAAGCCTTGTCGAGCAGTTTTCCGGCCGGCCCGACGAAAGGGTGGCCGGCCAGGTCTTCCTGGTTACCTGGCTGTTCGCCGACGAGGATCACTTCGGCATGCGCGTTCCCTTCGCCGAACACGGTCTGCGTAGCGCGACTCCAAATATCGCAGGCGCGTCAGGTTTTAGCGGCTTGTGCGAGTGCTTCTATTGAGTCGCTGAAGGGTATCGCGCCCTGGCCTGAATGAGAACTACGCTTCTTTCGAATCATCGTAGAACCCTCCGCGCTATAATCGATCCTCGGAATCGATCAGCCTTTCACCCGGCTCACAGGGGCGGGCGTTCCGACGACTCGAAACCTCGCGCGCCGCGAGCCGAAACTCCTGATCAGACGCCGCGCTTCGTTCTTGCTCCAGCAGACTTGCGAACATCCGGCCATTAGCAACTTGGAAGGCTCGGCCGTCGCCGCTTCTCCGCCGGCAATAATGAACACTTGGGGAGAATCCTTCTTCAGCCCTTGGGTCAGTTCGATTGCGGCCGCCAGATACTCCGGTATCGTGCATGATAAGCAAATGACATCAGGACTGAGGCGCCTGGCAAAGCCACGCACTTCCTCGGCTGACTTGTTATCGCCGACGAAGCTTGCGGCCGCTCCTTCTTGTCGCAAAAGCTCCAATAACATCAACAACCCAAGGCTGTGCCCTTCTCCAGGTGCGCACACGCCCAATATTCGAAGCCGTTGCGCGGTGTGTGGTTTGCTCAGTCGATTGCCTAACTCGGCGATGATTTCGCGGGTTGTATCGATAATAAAGTCCTCATTCTCCCGGCTGATGTGATCGTCTGAGCGCTCTTCTCCCATAAGGACCAGTGTCGGACGAATGATGTCGTTGAAGATAGGCTCGAGGCCATGCTCATCGCAGTAACGAACAGCGAAAGAACGAGCACTGCTCTGATCGAGTTCAAGAAGCATGCGATAGAATTCGTGGTAATCTTCGGAGTGCTGATCAACGCCGAGCAGGACCGCCAGAAACCCCAGCTCAGGTATGTAATCTCCTGCCACTTTGAGACAGGCTGTTAAAGGCGTGGCAAGCAGCAGCCCTGGAATTCCCCATAGCCAGGTCCAGTACATCGCTGAAAACATCAACGCTACCGGCGACACACCGATCCCATGGCCGACCAGGAAAGGTTCGACGAATTGCGCTGCGAGTTGGTCCAGCGCCACGAAGGTTCCGAGTACCTCCAACGATTTACTCCAGCCCGGAAATACAGCAAAGGCTACCAAGGTCGGCAGTATCGCCGAAGCCAGTGCTCCCACATAAGGGATGAACCGAAGCAAAAAGCCGAGGCCACCCCAGAATATGGGATTGGGCAAGCCGAGTAACCAGACGGCAGTGCCCGTTGCTATTCCGAACCCAAGATTTATCAACGAAAAGAGGAAAAGGTAGCGCCCAACGGTGTCTCCAGCAGTCTCGATGGCCTGCGCCGCAACCGGTATTCTGGCGCGTGCGGCGAGCCGGACAAAACGGTCACGCAAGTCCCACCGGCTATAGAGCAAAAAGAAAAGCAGGACGATCACCAGAAGACCCTTGCCGACCGCTGCGAGTACTGGCACTGCCGGCTTTAATACTTCCGTCAGAGCCGGCGCAGTAGGAAGTGCCTGCACCGTCGTCGGTTTGCGCTTGTCTTTTTTTTGATTCGTTTGTTGCAGGCGTTGTTCAACGTCTCCGACGCCGTGCTGAACTCGCTGCAGCCATTGAGGAGTTTCCTTTTCCAGCGCACTCAGTTTTACCGCGATATTGTCCGAATAGCCGGAGACTTCCACTGCCACCTCAGTCAGCTCGACAGTCAGGAAATAACCGACCGCTATCAGGGCGACCACCGCCGCCAGCACGATTAAGCCCGCACTTATCAAGCCGCCGACATAGGGCTCCAGCCGAGTGGCAACAGGGCTGAAAATTACCGCGAGCATAGATGCCATCGCCAGCGGCATCAGTATCTCTGCGCCAAGGTAGAGGACAGCGGTTGCGATAATAATGGCTAAAATCGGCCGAGCAGCTCGGCCAGCATCGAAACTATCGTTGCTATCGTCGTCATATGAGGTTGAACGGATCACTTCTCGTTTCTCAGCCTGCGGCGCGATGCGCGTACAACCTCGGCATGGTACAACCTCGGCATGATCGTGCGGAACCGGAAGATATGGTGGTAGGCCCTCAAACTGCTAGCTGCGTGCCCTATGAAAAGAGTAGTGGTGAGCAATGACTGTGCCGAATATACCCCAGCGACATTTACAATTGTTTCGCGTCTTTCCGCGAATTACCGCAAAACTGGCACAACAATGTTTCAATCTGACGGAGGGAATTATTTCAAAGGGAACGGTTTCACAAACACCGCGATAAGATGGTCAGCGCTATGGCCATTCGGAATCGTGACCGACAGGCGCCGTGATGCTGGTCGAGGCTGCGTTGATCTGACCACTGTCGACGTCGATCAGTGTGGCCGAGCTGACATTAATGTACGCGGCAATTTCCTGGAGCATCGTTGCCGGTTTGAAGGTCCAGGTATGATACTGAAACAACACCGCTCGGACCATTTGCGATCCGAGCGGCGCGTTAGGGGCCTGTTTAGCGCGTAGCGATCCTGTCTAATCGGACTTCTTGTTATTGGCCGCGTTCTCCCGGCTTCCCAACACCTTGTCGTCGTGGTGGAGATTTTGCGCCATCTTCAAATGCGCTTCGAGCACGGGAATCGTCTGATCGACGTAGACCCGTACCTGAGGATCGCTCGAAAACTCGCTCTTCGCCCGGCGGAACGCAGCAAGAGCTTTCTCATGATCGCGGATGTCCATGTTCAGAAAAGTCTCGTTGAACTGTGCGCCCTTCAGATTGTCGAGTTGATCCTGGGCCGCCTTGTTCTTTTCGTACGATTTCAACGTGACGTTTTTCTGACTGGCCAGCGCCTCGAGGGCCGTCTGATTGTCTTTGTGGTCGTCCCTGATGGTGTCGGCCATCGTGACCAACGTCTGATTATCGCCGGCCTTGCTCTTCAGCTCTTTTGCCATGTCCTGCTCTTCATTATTCATTTGATTGGCCTCGTTGAAAAATGAGGCCAAATTCGCGGATTGAGCAGACGCCAAGGCTGGAGCGCCAAGCGTGAACAGCAGTGCAGCGGAAAAAGCGATCGTACTGGTCTTCATAAGTTTCTTCTCCTCCGATTATGTCTATACAGTCCGGTCATTAACGGTTCTCGAAGCTGCAGGGAGGGGTCGTTTGCGTAGAACGGTCGTTTGCGCAGGACAAGTCATGCGTTGACGACCTCTCCGCCATTCGGATGCAATACTTGCCCGGTGAAATAGGAACCATCGCTGGAAGCAAGAAACACATAACTTGGAGCGACTTCCACAGGCTCGCCCGGGCGCCCCAACGTTGTTTCCTTCCCGAAGCGCTCGACCTTTTCCGGTGGAAACGTCGAAGGAATCAGCGGAGTCCATATAGGGCCGGGCGCAACAGCATTAACCCGGATGCTTCGTTCAGCCAGGGCTTTGGCGAGTGATCGGGTGAACGCGACTATGGCCCCCTTGGTCGCCGAGTAGTCGAGTAGATCAGGACTGCCCCGGTATGCAGTTACCGACGAGGTGTTGATGATCGAGCCGCCCTCAGGGAGGTGTGGGAGGGCCGCTTTCGTCATGTAGAAGAACGAAAAAATGTTAGTGCGAAAAGTCCGTTCGAGCTGGGCAGCACTGATCTCTTCGATCTTCTTTTGCGGATGCTGTTCGGCAGCGTTATTAATCAGGATGTCCAGTCGCCCAATTTCACGAACCGTTTTCTCAACGGTATCTCTACAAAATTGTTCGTCACCCACATCTCCGGCCACGGTCAGGCAGCGATGGTGCTCATTTGCCACTAGCCTTTCCGTTTCCTTGGCGTCTTCATGCTCATTCAGATACACAATAGCTACGTCCGCTCCTTCCTGGGCAAAGGCGACAGCGACCGCACGGCCGATTCCGCTGTCTCCGCCAGTGATGAGCGCTATCTTGCCCTCCAGTTTTTGCGAGCAATGTCGTCCGCCATCTTGCGCGCGCGGCCGGGGCTGCATCTGGGACTCAAGGCCCGGTTGGCGATTCTGCTGTTGCCTGGGACGAGACGATTGTTCTTTTTTCTCTGACACCTTTGCTTTTGCCAATTCAGATTGCTCCACGTCGTCGGTCGCTAGTATCGCTATTCTCTTACCGTCTAGAAGTTTAGCCATTTGACGTCTTCTCAACTTGATTAGTGTCCGCCGCATGTATGACGTCGCTTCTAGGCTTTCGTGCGAACGCACGAAAATCCCAACTGCAAATATGCTCTTGCATTTCACTGCCCAGGCACGGCTAACGTCGACCGGCAGCCTCATCACCTTTGCTCGCGCGCCGCGCAGTTTCTTGCGCCCGTTCGAGTTCATCCCTCTCCGAGCCCTCAAGTGCTTTCTGCGCCTCTTTAGCCGCTCTTTCGACTCGGCCGGATTTTTCGAACTCCTTCATACCCTTGTCGTATGCTCGCCCCGCCTGCAGACCAGCAGCATCGTCCTCCTGCGCCACCTCCGTTTCTGCTTGCTGCCAATGTTCAGCATCACTGCCTTCCGGTCGGCCCTCGCGCTCCCAGATCAGTTAGGCGCGCAGACGCACGCGCCGTGTGTAATCATCCATCGTGGTCCCTCCCTTTCTTCCTATTGTGGGCTTCCGCCGAGCGCCAAAAGTCGTGCGATACCTGAAAATCCAATGATCCCTCCGCGGGTTAGTCTATTTACTGTGCTGATTGGAGTGCGCCTTCGCGGCCTCTTCAGCATGGTGCGTAGCATTCAAATGATGTCCGTGCGCTATGTGCGCGTGATGCCCGCCCTTTTCATGCGATCCTTCTTCGTGATGCCGAGCCGCCTCCTTGTGGTGGCGCGCTGCGTGCTCATGATGTTCAGCGGCTTTCTTGTGATGTTCCGCGCCTTCGTGCTTGGGCATTTCGATTCTCCGTTGGTTTGTACTGTTGAAGTGACAGATCCGAATCGAACGGTTCTCAAGACGATAAATGATCGCGTAGACCCTAACAGCGCCGGCTCTTTATTGCGCGCGACGCAAGCTGTGCCTCTTTGTGAAACAAGTCTGGCTACCAACACGAATAAGACCCCCGCGGAGCAAAAGGCCGGTCGGATAGCCAAGACGGCTTCCGCGAAGATCGAGAGTTTTCAACATCGATCAGGAGTTCTTTTCAAAACTTTGCATTTTCTCACCGATACAACGCGCGAGACGACTGTGGTAGAGAAGGGGAGCAACAAATGCGCCACCTTCTTCTCAGGCTTGATAGGGCGCGCCGACTTCTTTATGTATTTGAAAGAAATACTGCGTAGCTTTGTTCGTACAGTCGGCGTGGTCTTTGCTTCTGCTGGCGATGGAAAGATTGTCACGTGGAACATTCCGGCCGCCAATACGCGTCAGAGATTTTCGGTCCGGCGCACGACGCGGCCGTCGTGGCTGCCAAGGCGGCACGTCTCCGCTATGTCAATGATCATTGGCCCGGAATCGTCCGGGAGCGCAATGACACGGGATTCGTCTATAGCGATTCTTCAGATGCCGCTATTGCCGATCGCGCCGAACTCGCGCGCATCAATGCGATCGCGGTGCCGCCAGCGTGGACCGAAGTATGGATTTGTCCCGATCCAGACGGACACATTCAAGCTACCGGGCACGACGCGCGCGGCCGCAAACAGTATCGCTATCACGCCCGATGGCGAAGCGTGCGAGACGACTCCGTCGCCGTCCTGGTACTTCGGGGAAGTAACGCGAGAGCGTCTCGATTTGGCCCTGAGCTCGACCTCGTCGCCGGCTCGAAACGCCAGACATCGAAAACTGTCCCATTTCGGCTCGAACTGCCAACCTGGCTCCCGCGGCAGCTCGGCTACCAGCCGCGCTTCCATCGGACGCGTGCTAAGCGGGACGGGGAGCGCGTCTATTCCCTTCCGCTTTCTCGCAGCACGTGGCAAAATTTACGCCGCCTTGGCTTTGTTCAACCGCTTGGTTGCCGGTCCCAACGGGCGTTCGGCCTCGCAGTAGTCATGCCACGCAGCGCTTTTGGCGATCAGACCCCGCGCTGTGCGAATCCTGAACCGCATTGGATCCAACCCCGATCGCATCTGCGTCCATTGCAATGGCATCGAGACCGGCGCACCGTCCCGAGCGCGCGGCGATAGAGGCGCGACTGCCGTGGCCATGCGATCATTACGCAGATAATCGAGGTAGATTTTACCCGGGCGCGCTTTCTTGGTCATGTTGACCAAATAGCGGTTCGGATTATCCGCTGCCATCTGCATACATAGTTCGCGCGCGAATGCTTTAGCGACTGACCAGTCCAATTGTTCTTTGTTGACTTGCGCAAGCGGTGTGACCACGTGCAAACCCTTACCACCGGTGGTCTTACAAAAGCTGATCAGACCGAGCGCCTTCAATCGATCATGAATTTCCCGCGCGCCTTCGATGACCGCCGCAAAGCCGACATCGGGGGCTGGGTCGAGATCGAAAACCAGCCGTCCCGGCACCTCCGGCTGTCCTGGTTGACAGTTCCACGGGTGCAATTCCAGACCAGCCATCTGCGCCACCGCCGCCAGCGCCTCTACCCGGTCTATCTGCAAATAAGGCTCCGCGATGCCCGAAACCTTGGTCGTCGCGAATAGGCTAGACGAGCCTGGCATCGGATGGCGCTGAAAGAAATGCTGGCCGGCAAGACCGTCAGGCGCGCGAATGATCGAGCACGGCCGTCCTTTCAAGTGTCGGATCATATACGGCCCGACTGCCTCGTAGTACCGCGCCAGGTCGAGCTTAGTTATCGGACTGCCATTGCAATCGTCGGGCCATAGCGCCTTGTCGGGCTTTGAAATCGCCACTCCCATCACGAGGGCGTCGCCACCTGTTGCGGGCTTTCGCGACCTGCTGGGCCTTGCCCTGGCCGACTTTTCGCCGAGTGTTTCAATAGTCGTCATACGTCAGGACCAAACGGCGTCTGCCATAGCTCTCTTTTTCCCTTTGAGGAAGAACGGCGTCGGACCCGAGCCTTTACCGGCGGCGATCTCGGCCATCGTGCGCCCCGACGCCACCGATCGGTCATCGGCCAATATCGAGTCGCCATCACCCGGTCGCGCGAATTCGTCGCGATGCTTTATCAGTAGCCAGTTGTTCCGCTTGCCACCGGTGCGACTGCGCTTCATCCTCACGAGCACCCAGCTTCCATGCAGCCGTTCGCCATCAAGCCTGAACTTCAGATTGCCAGTTTTGAGCGCCGCTTGCGGCGTGGCGGAGTCTTCTTCCGGCATCCAGTAGCCGCGATCCCACAACAACACCGTGCCCCCGCCATATTGACCCTTCGGGATAGTGCCTTCGAAATCGCCATATTCAAGGGGGTGATCTTCGACTTCAACCGCTAACCGCTTGTCATGCGGATCCAGTGAAGGCCCGCGCGTGACAGCCCACGACTTTAAAACACCATCCAACTGAAGCCGGAAATCGTAGTGTAATCGCGACGCCGCATGCTTCTGAATGACGTAACGCAGTCGGTTCGAAGGCTTGAGCGAAGTTTCGCCGCTGGGCTCGACAGTTTTCCTAAAATCGCGTTTTGCCCGATATGTGGCGAGCTTTTCGTTTCTCACGGCGGTTTTCCCGATTCAGCTGAAAACTTAAGTCGAGAACAATCGTCCCGCAACTCCGATGAAGAAAATATCCGGAATGAATTTTGCCGGCATTACCCAGGATGTCGCCGCCCTCAGGTTGGGCCGTGATATTACTCTCTTCTAAAGAAAGGAGCATCGAAAAATGAATAAGAACGCAAAACAGCCAAGCAATGTAAAAAAGGAGCATGACGTAGACAAGCACGTGCAAGGAGGCGGGCAAACGGGAACGGTTCGGCCGGCAGAAGAAATCGCCGACGATGAAGTCGAAATCGGGAAAACAGGCGGCAAGCCTGGAACGAAGAGCACACCTATAAAAGAACGCAAGCCTTAACTGTGGATCAATACCAGCCTTCGGCGGCGGCGCCCATAACGGCGCCGCCGCCTCATGCGGAAGCACATCTACCCCGAAAGGTTTAGTGCCCGGGCGATAACTCCGCCGCTAGTGCGAGGCGATTCTGCGAAGCGTCCTGTCGGACGAACTGGTTCGGCGATGAAATAGACGTGTGCACGGAGGCCGAAGTGCAAACGCCAAAGAGCTGACAGCAGCCGGATATCGCCAAAAGAGCTGTGAGCGGTAGCAAGAGCTTAAGCATGAGTTCATCTACCTTTTGGGCGGGGCGCATCTCCGACTTGAGATCGAGGCGTCCGAGCGTACCCAGCTCATGCACTACCGCCGAGGCGGTGTTGAGTGCATTCCGCTTGAAATCTCAAGCAATCGACATGCCTCCAATGCCTGCGGGAAAAGAGGGTGTTGCCCGGAAGATTTATGCCAGAAAAGAATCGTCCGGGCATTATAGTATGGAAAAATCTTCCGCGTACGAATTGCCCAAATTGCTTTTTCCGGCCTCCCGCGTGAGACCTCCCATCGGCGGTTTTCTACTCGATCGCACGAGCGATTGGGTTTCTCGGGCCTGAAACCCTAGGGAGGTTACTCGGGCACAGTCATTGCGTTGCTCAACCAGCATTTGCCGCGTCGCACTCCGAGAAGCGACCAACAAAAAAGAGCGCGGAATGGGAGGTGCGAGGTTTTGCCTCCTCGGAAAAACGGATCGCATAGACACGGGAAATCCTGACATGAAGCACATTTGGACGCGCTGTCGACACCGGGAGATGCGATGGACCTCGCCAAGTCTCTGGTTGATGCGGAGATCAATGCGAGCATCGTGGAACGCGCAGCACAACAACTGGCGCAGATCGATAGCGCTTTAGCGAGATTGGATGACGGTCGATATGGGATCTGCCTTGAGTGCGGGGAGGAAATCCCGATCGAGAGGCTGAGGGCGATTCCTTCCACGATTTATTGCGTCGGCTGCAAAGATGCTCGACAAAGCCCGCGAAGCCGCGGCAACTGAGCGGACTCGCTGAGACGCCGCGGCGACTGGGCGGATTCAGGACTCCGTCCGCCGCGTCGGCGGAAGTACGGGCTTTTTTCAATCTTGTAAAAAAGTCTTTCAAAGCACTCTTGCTCGCGTTCCTGAAAGAGACACGGGTGAATTGGGGATATGCGTAACGCGCGCGTAAGTTAGTCAATTGCAATTAGCGGGGATGACAGTGGCCCCCCAGCCGGAAGCCTAATCCTCGAAACTTAGGCACAGTACGTGCTCTCTCAAATTACCGCGATGTCGGACCGCGGGTTCGACATAGAAGACCGGGGCGGGGATGGACAATTCAGTCTACGCGCTTCGGAATCAAACCATAAGAGAGGATTAATCACATGCGTTATGGAATTGCCTGGCTACTGGGAGTGCCGGTATCGGTTCTTGTAATTTGGTGGATAGTCACACACGTCCTGTAGGATTCGTGGACGACCTGGAGGATCATGATGGATAGAAGAGTACTAGTAATCACGATGACATTTCTGGCGTGCGGAATGTTACCTCGCGCTTTCGCACAAAGCCCGTCCGGCATTCCGGCAGCGACTGCCCCGGACAATACCGGAATCAACAGTCGCGATCGCGCGGACATCGCCATGACCGCCGGCTCACAGTCCGGCTCCAAGGGCGACCTCACTCTAACTGCTCGGATTCGTCGTGCAATTGTGAAAGACAAATCGCTTTCGACAATGGCGCACAACGTCAAAATCATCAGCAGGAACGGCGAGGTTACGTTGCGCGGACCGGTGAAATCGGACCAGGAAAGGACGACCGTCGGATCCAAGGCGCAAGCAATCGCCGGCACAGACAGAGTCGATAATCGGCTCGAAATCGCCGGTCAGTAAAAAAGGAGAATGGCCATGAAAAAAGCTGTGTTCGGCATTGTCAAGACGGAGAATCAGGCAATCAATATTGCCAATCAACTGCAAGCCGCGGGATTTTCGCCGAACGATATTTCGGTTCTTTTTCCGGACAGGACGGGAACCCGTGACTTTGCGCACGAACAACATACGAAGGCTCCTGAAGGCGCAGCTGCCGGGGCGGGCACCGGCGCAGTGCTCGGCGGAGCTTTGGGCTGGATGGTTGGAATCGGGTCATTAGCGATCCCGGGCCTTGGTCCATTCATCGCCGCCGGGCCGATTATGGCGGCGCTTGCCGGCGCGGGTGCCGGGGCGGCGGCTGGCGGGCTGGCCGGTGCTCTCATTGGGATGGGTATTCCCGAACTCGAGGCTAAGCAATACGAGGGAAAGATCAAAAACGGCAATATAGCTGTCCGTCCACGCGGAGGACGGAAAAGAGGTCACCCGGGCAAAGGAAATCCTGAAGAACGGCGGTGCGGAGGATATTTCCTATACCGGCGAAGCTTCGGTTCCCAACAGCGCTCGCGCCTGACGA
>Ga0073928_10000753_pt1 | contig 69607 bp, 72 predicted proteins | sample PaiPotPPA55metaG_FD_76969 | JGI IMG/M metagenome (GOLD analysis project Ga0073928, IMG submission 76969) | Iron sulfur acid spring bacterial and archeal communities from Banff, Canada, to study Microbial Dark Matter (Phase II) - Paint Pots PPA... ...
ATGAAGCCAGCCTCCTGTTGTTCGATATGGACGAAGTCGTACTTCTCGTTGTTGAGAATGACTTGAACCACCGGAGTTCGCCGTTCTATCTGGGTCAGCAGATCGCCCATTCCCAGCATCGTGAAGCCCCCATCGCCGCATAAGGCGATGCACTGTCTGCCGGGATATGCCAGAGCACATCCGAAGGCGTTCGGTGCGGCATTGGCCATAGACGCCCACGAGAATGAGCCAAAGAGCCTGCGGTTTTTTCCACCGTAGATATGTCTCGCAAGCCAGATGCAGGCCGTACCCGTGTCCGCAAAAAACATAGCATCATCCGATGCGAGCTCGCTGAGCGTCGCGGCCAGGAATTCAGGACGTATCGGTTTTATCGCTGGTCCCTTCTCGACATAGTGCTGCAGCTGTTTGTGGAAGGATTCCGTGCGCGCAATTTGCCTTGCTAAAAACTCTCCATCCGTCTTTTCACTTACGGCTGGAAGCAATGCACTGACCGTCGACTTGATATCGCCGACAAGACCGAGATCCAGCGCTGTACGGCGGCCGATGTGCTTCGGGTTCTTGTCAATCTGAACCTTTTTCACGCTGGCGCCGGGAAGAAATTCTGAGAACGGAAAATCGGTGCCCAGCATGAGCAAGAGGTCGGCCTCATGGAGTGCGTTGTAAGCTCCCCCATAACCGATCAGCCCGGTCATGCCAACGGCGTTAGGATTATCATGCTCCAGCCATTGCTTCCCGCGGAAGGCATAGCCGACGGGGGCCTTCAGCTTGCATGCCAGTTCAACCACTTCGTCGCGAGCTTCTCTGCAACCGTCCCCACCAAAGATGGCCACCGTTTTCGCTTCGTCGATCATCCTCACCAATTTTTCAAAGTCTGTGTCGGAAGGTCTCAGGATAGCTGGGGCTGCAATGGTGAAGTCGGTAGGCTGGTCGGGCGCATCGGCGGCCGCGACATCGCCAGGTATGGAAAGAACGGTGGGACCTTTTTCCAGAACAGCCGTGAGGATGGCGGTGTTGATGACCGCGCGGGCCTGCTCCGGATTGACCAGCCGTGCGGTGTAGAGAGAAGCCGCCTCGAAAAATTTGTACGGATTCAGTTCTTCCAGCGTGGATGTGTCAATAAGGCTCGACTCGACATCCCCGGCGATGGCGATAATAGGAGCTGCTTCTTTCCGTGCGTCCATCAATCCATTGAACAAATGGACAACTCCGGGCCCCGCAGTTCCACACACCACCACCGGGTTGCCCGTGAAATAAGCCTCCGCGACCGCGGCAAACACTCCATATTCCTCATGACGAACGGGAACAAACTCAATTGCGCCATTTCGGCGCAGTGCGTCCACTACAGGATTCAGAGCGTCTCCGACGATTCCATAACAGCGCTTAACCCCAGCCTTCGCCAGCATCTCCCACAATACGTCCGCAACTGTTTTCGACATAAGAACCTTCCTGAAGTTCTTGTGGACCTCGGTACCGGTACCGTGCAATTCAGTCCCAGCGTTTAGGTCGCCGCTATGCCTACCCAGCAACTCTCGAGCAACTGTATTTCGGTGTTCACGTCAGTGAGTCCATGCAATTGCCGTGCCATGAAATTCGTGGTCACAAACTGCGCTTCATCTACATCGGGACTGGCCTAGCTCCCGCAATTGCGTGACAAGACAGATGACACTTGACGCAAGAGGCATAGGAATGACACTGACGGGTTCGGCGTGCTCGTAGCCTCACGAAATTAAAGTTCGGGATTTCGTGAGTGTTTGCTTCCATCGCGGTTGCGGTGCACGAAATATGAGTCCCTGTCTCTTTGGTAGCACGCTTGCTCATCATTCAATCGAATTCCGGGCGCTAAGAATTGTGATGCGACGCTTTGCAATAAGAATTAAGAGAGGTTCCGAAGTCTAGCGATATCGCGGATTTCGGGAGTGGAGAACGGAAGAAGAGAGATGTCGATGTTGAGAAAATCCTCGACGGTGCGGTTCCTTACGCAGACGATCCTTCTTCTCTTTTGGTCTGGTATGACGGTGTGGGCAAGCGAGCCAGAAGGCTCGTCTTCTCACGGCACAAATATATTCGCTCCCGCCTCAACCCCAGCCAAGTCGATTGCTGACTTGTCCGTCTTTGTACTTGTTATTACCGGAATCATTTTTGTCGTGGTTTTTGCGTTGCTGGTTTATGCCGTCGTTAAGTTCCGTGGGCGGGCCATGGATGCCGGCCGCGAGCCAGCTCAGGTGTACGGGAGCACGCAGATTGAGCTGGCGTGGACAATCATTCCAATTTTGATTGTCGTTGTCCTGTTCCTGGCCACGGCACGAGTGATCCACGCGATTCAGGATGCCCCAGAACCGGCGGGCGCTGTACAGGTCACCGCGATTGGACATCAATACTGGTGGGAGTTTCGCTATCCGAGGCTGGGGATCGTCACAGCCAACGAACTGCACATCCCAGTGAGCGATCCCAGTCATCCGGCACCTACATTCCTTCAGTTGCTTTCGGCCGATACCGACCACAGCTTTTGGGTGCCGGAGCTTGGAGGAAAGACCGACCTCATTCCGAACCACCCCAACAAAATGTGGATTGATCCACAACGCACCGGTGTATTTCTTGGCCAGTGTGCACAGTACTGTGGAACACAGCACGCGAAAATGCTGCTACGCGTTTCGGTGGATGAGCCGGAGGAATTTTCCGCCTGGGTTCGCGCTCAGCAGAGACCTGTTATCGAAGACATACGTGCAATCGCTGGGAGGCGAGTGTTTGAAAGCAATGCCTGCATGAACTGCCATGCGGTAGCCGGAACCGTAGCGAATGGACGCTTTGGCCCTGATCTGACTCATTTGATGAGTCGCGCCACCATTGCCGCAGGCGCCACCAAAAATACTCACGACAATCTACGTCTCTGGATCCAGACCCCTAGCGCGATCAAACCGGGTTCATTAATGCCTGCTATGCAACTGAGCGGCGCGGACCTGGATGCGGTTGTGAGTTACATGGAGACGCTGCGCTAGAAGGCTCAGGGAAACACCTATGTCCTCAAACGCGATCACCGTTCCCGGCGCCCAGATCCAAGCCCGACCTTGGGTTGATGAACTTCATCAGTGGCTGAGCACGGTCGATCATAAGCGGCTGGGGATTCTCTACATTCTCTCAGCTCTGTTGTTTCTCGCCATCGGTGGCGTCGAGGCACTCATCATTCGCATTCAGCTGATGCATTCGCACAACAATTTCGTTTCGCCGGAAGTTTTCAACCGGATGTTCACCATGCATGGAACAACCATGATCTTCTTCGTGGCCATGCCAGTTTTGTTTGGATTTGCGAACTACCTGGTCCCATTGATGATTGGTGCGCGGGACATGGCATTTCCCCGCCTGAATGCTTTCAGTTTCTGGCTCTCGTTCTTTGGCGCGCTGCTTCTCTATTTCAGCTTTCTCGGAGGAAGCGGCTTGTACGGCGCCGGAAGCGCACCGGACGTGGGTTGGTGGTCGTACGCGCCATTGGGCGCACGCGCCTTCTCGCCTGGCCATAGTTCGGATTATTGGACTCTCGCGCTGCTGGTCTCCGGTTTTGGGAGCATCGGAACGGCCATCAATATCATTGCGACAATTCTCTGCCTGCGATGCCCAGGTATGAAGATTAGTCGTATGCCCCTGCTGGTGTGGATGAACCTTGTGATGGCAGGAATGGTTTTGCTTGCGATTACACCCTTATCCGCCGCTCAAATCATGTTGCTGATCGATCGATATTTGGGTGGCCATTTCTTCGATACCCAGGCTGGAGGATCGGCGGTCCTGTGGATGCACTTTTTTTGGATATTTGGGCATCCGGAAGTCTACGTTCTGATCATTCCTTGTTTTGCCTTCATGTCAGAAATCATTCCCGTCTTTTCGCGCAAACCGATTTTCGGTTATCCGGTGATGGTTGCCGCGACTGTGTGCATCGGCTTCGTGAGCATGAGCGTCTGGGCACATCACATGTTTACGATCGGAATGAACTCCTACGCCAACAGCTTTTTCACTCTGACCACGATGGCGGTCGGCGTTCCCACGGGAATCAAGATTTTCAACTGGATCGGCACCATGTGGGGTGGAAAGATCCAATTCAAAACGCCGATGCTGTTCAGCATCGGATTTCTGTTCCAATTCCTCATTGCAGGCCTGACCGGCATCATGATGGCCAGTTCGCCATTCGATTGGCAGCTGAGCCTCTCCTATTTTGTCGTGGCGCACTTTCACTATGTGATCGTGGGCGGAATTCTATTCGCTCTCTTCGGTGCCTTCTATTACTGGTATCCCAAAATGACCGGCCGAATGCTGAGCGAGCGTTTGGGCAAATGGCATTTCTGGTTGTTCTTGATTGGCTTTCACCTGACGTTCGACGTGATGCACATTCCCGGAGTGCTGGGCATGCCGAGGCGGATCTACACCTACGAGCCAGGCCGCGGTTGGGACACCTTGAACTTCATCATTACTATTGGGGCGTTTATTCAGGCGATCGCGATTCTGGTGTTTCTAGCAAATCTCGTAGTTTCTTATTTCAAGGGAGACAAGGCCGGACACGACCCGTGGGACGCTTGGACACTGGAATGGTCCATCAGTTCGCCGCCGCCTGCGTATAACTTTGCCACCGTTCCAACGGTTGCCAGCCGCCGCCCCTTGTGGGACCTGAAGCATCCTGAAGACCCCGATAGCCGCTATGAGTGAAGGCGAAATCATATGAGCGCAGTTACAACCTCATTTCCGAATTCAGCGGTCGCATGGCATCTGCCATCTCGTGGGAAGGTGGCGATGGCCGGTCTCATCGTTGCCGAATCGGCGATCTTCACGATCTTCGTTGTCGCCTATCTCTTTTACTTGGGGAAAAGTCTGACGGGGCCGACACCGCGCGAAGTGCTCGAAACGCCGATTTTCTACACGATTTGTTTGTTGTCCAGCAGCTTGACCATTCATCTTGCGGCGAAGTGTCTGGCACGCGGTATTGGATTTGCTTTCCTCGGACTCTGGCTGCTCACCATTGCACTGGGTGGCTTGTTCCTCTATGGCACGGCGCAGGAATGGCACCGGCTGATTTACGAACACGGGTTGACGATCTCGACCAACTTGTTCGGGACAACATATTACTCACTTGTCGGGCTGCACGCGTTTCACGTCACCGCAGGTCTCGTCATGCTCGTGACGGTTGCGGTGTTCTCACTTAGTGGCCGTGTGGGAGTGAAGCAGTCCGGTCACATCGAAGTGCTCTCGATGTACTGGCATTTCGTCGACGTCGTATGGGTTGTGGTTTTCACTGTAGTTTACGTTCTCGGCCGCTGAGGTAGACATGGCGACAGTATTGGAAACGGAGCAATGGAACGAAACTTCCGGGACTCCCCGCACGATCGAGGTGCCCGCGCCAACAGGCTGGCCTTTCATCCTGGCTTTTGGGGCAACCCTCCTTTTCGCGGGACTGGTGACGAGCATGTCGGTGAGCGCCCTCGGGGCCGCGCTCGCGTTGGTGGGCTGCGTCGGATGGTTTCGCGCTGTCTTTCCGCGTGCGCATGAAGAAACTGTTGCTGCGGCGTCGGAGGACATTCGCCTCATCACTGTTCGACAAGTCGTGGAGCGACTGCCCGTTCAGGGGGAACAGGTCCGCGCATGGCTTCCCGTCCGCACGTATCCGATCTCGGCGGGGGTCAAGGGCGGATTGGCTGGCAGCATCGCAATGGCAGTGTTGGCCTGTGCCTTTGGCGTTCTGAAGGCGGGCAGTATCTGGTATCCCATCAATCTGCTCGCCGCGGTGGTCTATCGAGAATCCTTAGCGCTTGGGTCCACACAGCTGTATTCATTTCATGGAGATGCCTTCGCGATTGCCTTTGTTCTGCACGGTGTTGTGTCCATTCTTGTGGGCTTGCTATACGGTGCGATGCTGCCCATGTTCTCGCGTCGCCCGATTGTACTTGGAGGGCTTATTGCCCCGGCGCTCTGGTCCGGGCTTCTGTACACAATCCTCGGGCTGGTGAATCCACTGCTCGCCAGCCGCATTGATTGGTTCTGGTTCATTGCCTCGCAAGTGGCGTTTGGAATTGTGGCAGGCCTGGTAGTTGTGCGCCAAACGAAGATTCCTACCCGCGAGAATGTGTCGTTTGTTCTACGGGCAGGGATCGAAGCGCCCGGAACCATTCCACCACGAGAGACCGAAGAGGAGCGCCGATGAGCTGGATCCCGTATCTGTCTACATTCGCCATTCTCTTCCTTGTACTCCTCTCGGCTTGCAGTACTCCACATGGCCAACCTGAGAAAGGTTTGGAGCCGGTAGCGCCGAACCAGGTTGTTGACTTCGGCACTCTTTACGCACAGAACTGCGCCGCCTGCCATGGCGAGGAGGGGCGTGGCGGAGCCTCGATTGCCCTTGCCAATCCGGTGTATCTCGCCATTGTCGATGAAAAGGCGGTGCACAACGCTGTTGCCAACGGGGTCCGTGGAACCTCGATGCCAGCCTTCGCGCAGACCGCCGGAGGATTCCTGACGGACGAGCAAATCAACGTGGTTACGAGCGGAGTCTTTTCGCGTTGGGAACGCAAGGGAATTCTCGACGGAACAAATCCGCCTTCGTACGTTGCAAAAACGACGGGGAATGCCGCACGTGGTGAGATCGTTTTCGGAACATACTGCGCATCCTGCCACGGGTCTGAAGGTCGGGGCGGAGCCAAAGGCAGCGCCGTCACCGACGGGTCATTTCTGGCGCTCGTCAGCGATCAGGGACTACGCTCGATTGTGATTACTGGCCGGCCGGAATTGGGCGCACCCGACTGGCGCGGAAATGTTCCCGGAAAGCCCATGTCTGACCAGGAAATCACAGACGTCGTTGCCTGGTTAGCGTCACGCCGCGTTCAGAATCCAGGGCAACCATATTCCGCGTCGAATTATGAGCAGCACTAGGAGATGAGATATGTCGAGTAAACCTGTGATGGCCCCGTCGACTGACACAACAGTCTCGCGCCGCGGATTCTTCATGAAGCTGGGGATCCTATTCAACGGATTCGCGGCCATGGTGCTGGCGGTACCGATTGTGCGATTTCTCTCTTCTTCGGTTACACGAGGACGCGCCAACGCGTATCTCTCATGGGTGCCGCTCGGTGGCATTGACAAGTTTCCTGAAGGCGAAACGCGCCTGGCTACCTTTCAAAATCCATACGTGATGCCCACAGATGGCAAGACGGTGGACACTGCCTGCTGGGTGCGGCGTATTGCAGCCGATAAGTTTCAGGTCTTTGCCATCAACTGCGCACATCTTGGCTGCCCGGTTCGCTGGTTTCAACAATCCGGTTTGTTTATGTGTCCCTGTCACGGTGGAGCGTACTATCGCGATGGCTCGCGCGCCTCGGGACCACCAGAGCGCGGATTGTTCGAGTATCCGTATGAGGTTAAGAATGGCGTGCTGACGATTCAAGCCGGGGAATTGCCGACGCCGGGTGCAGCGATGGCGAGTCTATGCACGGAGAAGCCGCCATGCGCATGATTGCGAAAGTAGGAGAATGGCTCGACCATCGTTTGCAGCTTGCGGCACCGATTCGTGAAGCCGCAGAACATCCCGTGCCACGGAACACAGCAAGCTGGTTCTACGTGTTCGGCAGCGCAGCGCTCACCGTCTTCATTCTCCAACTTGTTACCGGTATTCTGCTGGCCCTGATTTACGTGCCCTCAGCCGGCGAAGCTTGGAGCAGTCTGCAGGCTCTGAACCATCAGGTGGTGCTCGGCTGGTTCATTCGCGCCATGCATGGATGGGGCTCCAACTTCATGGTGGCGATTGTTCTCATTCATATGGTGCAGGTGTTCCTGTTCGGAGCCCACAAGTTCCCGCGTGAACTCACCTGGGTCATTGGGGTCTTCCTCCTGCTGATGACTCTCGGCATGGCCTTCAGCGGACAAGTGCTTCGCTTCGATCAGGACGCCTACTGGGGCTTGGGAATCGGAGCTTCCATCGCGAGCCGAGTACCCGTAGCCGGCCCCGTGATCGTGAAATTGATGCTGGGTGGACCCATCATCGCCGGCGCAACCCTCTCCCGATTTTTTGCACTGCATGTGTTTGTGATTCCCGGAATGCTGATTGCTTTCGTGGGACTTCACGTATTGATGGTAATGAAGCTGGGAATCAACGAGTGGCCGATGCCGGGACGGATTGTTAAGCGCGCTAGCTATGAACGCGATTATCACGCGCTTACGAAGAGCGAAGGGGCACCGTTCGTTCCATATGCGGTTTGGAAGGATTTGTTCTTCGCGGGCTTCATCATTCTGGCCGTAGCAGCCTGCGCCTACTACTTCGGTCCATTTGGACCGACCGGACAGCCGGATCCCACGATCATCCAGACCGCCCCGAAACCAGATTATTTTTTCCTATGGCTTTACGCTTTGCTGTCGCTGCTTCCTCCGTCGATGGAGACGCCGTTCCTTCTTATCGTCCCACCGGTGGCGATCATCGCATTGATCCTCTTGCCCTTTCTTTCCGGCGAAGGAGAAAAAAGTTGGAAGCGGCGGCCGATCGCGGTTCTCACCGTGCTGCTGATTGCCATCACACTCGGGACCTTTACGCGCATGGCTCAATTCGCGCCGTGGAGCCCGCATATGAATGCGTGGAGCGGTGATCCGGTCCCGGACCGATTCGTGCATGGCACAACCGCTCTGGAGCGTCAGGGCGCGTTGGTATTTCAGGTAAAGCAGTGCCGTAACTGCCATTCGCTCGGCAGTACCGGCGGAAAGAGGGGCCCAGCACTGGATAGTGTCGCGGTGCGACTCACCAACGACCAGTTGATCCGGCAAGTGATTCAAGGTGGCGGCAACATGCCCGCCTATGGCAACAACTTAAGTCCGGCGGAGACCACCGCACTCGTGGCGTTTCTGGAATCGTTGCATCCTGAGGGGCAAGCCCCCGCACGGGATGCATCACGCGAGGTTGTGCTTGGTGATAGCGACCATAAAGAAGCCGTTGCTCAGCGATAGGACAATCCATGCAACATGCTCCCCACGCCGCATTCGAAGCACTCTGGGTTTCAGTGCCTTTGATTCTCGTAGCGTTGGTCTATGTGCGCGGATGGGTTCATATTCGCAGAATTAATGTAGAAACGATTGAGAACTGGCGCGTGGGCAGTTTTCTACTCGGTCTGTTCTTGATCTGGCTCGCGACGGCTTCACCGATCGATGCACTCGACCACGAACTGCTAACGATTCACATGGTTCAACATTTGCTGCTCATGACGCTGGCTCCTCCGTTGATCTGGTTGGGTGCGCCGCTGAAGCAGCTACTGCATGGTCTAACGCAGGGACTTGGGAACGTTATGAGTTATTTCTTTCGATCGCCGCCAATACAGCGACTGGGCGGGGCAATTGCCCATCCCGCAGTTTGCTGGCTTGCGGCCGCTGCCACGCTAGTCGGATGGCACGTTCCTTCTTTGTTTGCGCTGGGGATGCGATCAGGACCATGGCATACGATAGAGCAAGTCTCGTTCCTGGCAAGTGGCCTTCTATTCTGGTGGCCTGTCGTTAAGCCCGGGCAAGGGACGTCGAACGGCTCAGAATGGCCCATCCTTTTATATCTTTTTGCGGCTACGCTGCCGTGCGACATCCTTTCCGGATTCCTGGTCTTTTGCGACCGCGTGGTCTACCCAGTGTTCTCGTCTTCACCGCAGTCGTTTGGCCTGTCTGCGCTAGAAGATCAGCAATGTGCCGGTGCGTTGATGTGGACTTGCGTGACCGTCGTTTACTTGATTGCCGCGGCAATTGTTGCTGCACGTTTACTCTCCCCACATCGGTCGGAAGAGCCATCGATTTTGCACTTCGAGTCGGAACCCAGTGCGGTGCGGACGATCCCACAGCGGATCGAGGCTGTCTGATGGCCGGCCAGTCCATAGTTACCGAGCAACTCGTGCCCCCCAGGTCGCAAGACGGGCATTTTGCGGGATCCACGTTCTCCGATTACTGGGCACTCACGAAGCCTGAAGTCAATTTCCTCATTCTGATCACGACTGGTGTCGGTTTCTATCTGGGTTGCGGAAACGAAGCACGAGCGTTGTCATTCTTGGGGTTGTTCAACATTTTGTTTGGAACATTGTTGGTCGCAAGTGGGACAGGTACATTAAACCAATACATCGAACGAAAGTTCGATGCGCAAATGCGCCGTACAGCGCGCCGCCCCGCTGCAGCCGGTCGTCTCAAACAGGCTGCCGTTTTGGCCTTCGGAATTGCACTAGCAGCGACAGGTAGCGTGTACCTTGCCGCCGCTGTCAACCCTCTCGCGAGTGTGCTTGCGGTTCTCACGCTGCTCACTTATCTGTTCGCGTACACACCGCTGAAACGAAAAACACCGTTGTGCGTTCTCGTCGGTGCTTTTCCCGGTGCCGTGCCTCCCCTGATCGGCTGGGCCGCAGCATCTGGCCGATTGAATAGCGATGCGTGGACGCTGTACGCAATCGTCTTCCTTTGGCAGTTCCCACATTTCATGGCAATCGCATGGATGTACCGCGAAGACTACGACCGAGCAGGCTATCTGGTCTTGCCCAAGGGCGATGCGAGAATTCCTTTCATGGCACTGGAAACCCTGGTGCCGCTGCTGGCTCTGGTCGTGATCAGCATCGCGCAATTTCCGACACGGCACCCTGCCATTTTTTACTGCGCCGGAGCACTGCTGAGTGCCGGGTTCCTGTACTTTGCGCTGGAATTTGTTCTTCAGCGTTCGCGGGCAGCAGCACGCCGATTGCTTGCGGCATCGATAGTTTACCTACCCTTATTGTTCGGGCTAATCGCGACACTGTGCAATCGGGCCGGAGTCTGATCCGATTTCTACATGACAGATGCCTCAGCGGCCAAAGCGAGACAACGAATCGTGACAGTCAGAAAGTTGACAGTCTGAGTCCTTCAGATTACGGCGCAGGACTTCCGCTGCGACGTTGTACTTAAAAGACTAATAAGTGATGTTCGCGCGTCTCGGAATCGTGCGCACGTTTGGCAGCAGAGATGCTCTTCACAAAAATGCCAACGTGGTCGGATCGCAGGTGGTGTCGCGATCTCGTTGAGTTATCACAAAGGTATAGGGAATAAGAATGCAGATTTTGGGACGCAAGAGAATGGTTACGTTAATGTCATTGGCGGTGATTTTCGCAAGTCCGTTTCCGATTCCCGCGTTCGCGGGTAGTGGGCAAGATATTCAGACCAAGACACCCACACCTCGACAATTCGAAGCGCAACCAACGAATGAGCAGGCAGGAGAAGTGCAAGTTGCTAACGACTCTCCAAATGATGGCGCGCCCACAAATACTGACGAGCCGAGACGGCGTGCTCTGCCGGCACCGCTGGATGGTGTCTTTCCCAGTTCAGAATATCTCGGCCCGACACCGTTGATAGGTGTGCCCGACACGGATCCGATCTACCCTCTCACGAAAGCTTTTTGGTCTGCTTTTCCTGCGCTCAAAAGAGCCAGAATCAAAGTGTATGGATGGGCGAATCCTGGTATCAACGCCAGTACTTCCAGTAAATCGAACATTCCCGAATCCTATGCGACCGTGCCCAACCAAATTGAATTCGACCAGGGTGTATTACGGGTCGAACGCCTTCCGGACACCGTGCAAACCGACCACCTTGACTGGGGATTCCGTGTCACTCCAATGTATGGCATGGATTATCGCTGGACGACATCCGAAGGGTGGTTTAGCGGCCAACTTCTGCACCATAATTATTTATATGGATTCGATCCTGTAGAAGCGTATGCACTCCTCTACGTTCCATCGGTTGCAAAAGGAATGGTCATCAAAATCGGGCGCTACATCTCGCCCCCTGATATAGAGGCACAACTCGCTCCGGACAACTACTTGTACACTCACTCGCTGATGTTCACTTACGACTGCTACACCCAGACTGGCATCAATGCCGCCATAAAACTGGACGATCAATGGTCGATTCTGTTCGGCATACACGCTGGCGACGACATTGCCCCTTGGAACGGTGCAGCACATCCGACTGCGATGGCAATGGCGCGCTGGGTCTCCGCGAGTAACAACGATTCGCTCTTTGGCGGCATTGATTCTCTCAACGGGGGCAAATTCAAGGACGGGCACGACAACCTCCAACAGTTCAACCTGACTTGGACCCACAGGTTCAACAAACGAGGAACGTTCTTGACCTCCACCGAGACGTACTATCTCTTCCAAACTCACGCGCTCGTGGGCGGGACGGTCAACAACGGTCCGTCTCACACGTGGTTTACCAACGTCGGCGCGGGTGCGCCGATTCCGGGCAATGCGCCTGCGTTCGGAGTGGTGAACTACACAGAGGTGAAGCTGTCGCAGAAGGATTTTCTTTCGCTTCGTCCTGTCGACTACATCGTCGATTTCAAAGGGGAGCGGTCGGGATTTGCAACCACCATGGCAAGTTGGACGGCGGGAGTGACCCACCGTTTCAACGAACTGATCTCGGTACGTCCCGAGGTAAGGTATGAGCACGCCTTCAGTGCAAGGCCTTGGGACAACGGTCAGCGAAAAGATCAGTTCATGTTTGCAATAGACGCGATCCTGCGTTTTTGACCGGACTGGTCGGACTGATCGCACATGAGGAAGCACGCAAATGAGAGATAACATTGTTCCAGGCGCTGTCCTCCCAGACTATGACTTTCCGACCACGTCGTGAAGCGCCAAAAGCTCGAAACTCCAAGAGCCAGGTCCCATGGTTCTTGTTCTCAGTCGCGGTGGTTTCTGCCCAAAAGAGCGTGGGCAGCATGAAGGCCTCGTTCAACTCCACCTCGAGCTCGAGGCGGCATACTGCGGACTGATCACAATCACTATCGACAATATTATTGAGACCATTGAATGTCGCAGCGGAGTTGGCGGCCGCTGGCCTTTCCTCTCAGGCCTAAGGCCTTTCGTTCAAAGAGACCTCGATATTGCTGAATCCACGGATCATTTGTACAAGCCGATGATCTCACACACGATCGTGCTCGAACCCGGTCTCGTCGTTTACAGGTCCACAACGCTCTGGTTCCTCGGCCGACCTACAATCGAAGATTTCCGCCAGGACTTGGGTGCGGTTCTCAAAAAATGTCGACCCGATTGGGAATATCACAAATTCGGATCTGAATACGTGGCAGCGCGGCGATAAAAAACTCTTTTACTCCTCCGACAGAACATCCGAGCGAACTGTTACAGACGTGTCGTTGGGGAGTGTTCTGAAGCAACGAACTGAACGCGAGTATCGCTGGCAGTAGGGGGGACTAACGATAAATCAACTCGTCCATCTCAGTACGATTCGGACGAGCATCGCGAAAAGAGCGAAAGTCCCTAGGGACAATCCATAGATTGCACAGAACCACAGAATTTGGCGCCGCTGAGTTCTCATGCTTCCCATCCGTTCTCAGGTGTTCTGCCCCGGAAAATCCAATAAGCGAAGGCGGAATACGCGAGCACTACGGGAGTGACGCAGGTAGCGCCGATGATCACCAATCCTTGGCTGGTCGAGGATGACGACGCATCCCAAAAAGACACACTGAATGGCACGATCTCTGGAAATACAATAAGAGCTGTTCCTGAGATACCCACGACAAAGAGCAACTGGCCGATCAAGAACGGCACTGCCGTTCTACTCTTTCCGGGACGTGCCGTTAACGTTCCTGCCGCAATGGCAAATAAACCAACAAGGCAAGCAAGACCGATCCCATGTGAGGCCCACTGCGCACGAATGCCTGGCTGGATTCTGACCGCATAGATGCAAGCTATGCCGAAGAAAACAGCAAAGGCCGGTGCAGCAACACGAAGGGAGCGACTCGCAAAGTGTTGCAGTGACAAATTGGATTTCAGTTTGAGCCATCCTGCTCCCAGTACGGCATAGCCGAACAGAAGGGTGATGCCACTGATTATGGGTAGGGGACGAAAGATATCTAGAACGCTTCCTGCGAAATGCCGATTCTGGACAGTCACGCCCTGCATGAGGCCACCCACAATGAGTCCCTGCATCAGCGCAGCAACTACCGACCCCACTCCGAACGCAACGTCCCACGCGCGACGATGCTCTTTTGACTGCACGCGGAACTCGAATGAGACGCCTCGAAATCCCAACGCAAGCAGCATGAGTATCACCGGAAGATAGAAGGCTGGTAACAAAATCGAATATGCAATCGGAAATGCAGCAAGCAGTGTTACGCCGGCCATGATGATCCAAGTCTCGTTGCCATCCCAGGTTGGCGTAATCGAGTCCACCATATGATCACGAGCTGGTTGAGCTGGCTGGAAGAGGAGCAAGATACCTACACCCAAATCAAAGCCGTCCAGAATCACGTAAAGCGTAAGTGTGAGCGCCAGGAAGGAAGCCGACAGCAGTGGGAGATCCATTTCTTTCAACTCCTTTCCCAGAACTGGTTATCCGCCAATCGTTTTGGGCTGTCTAGCACGTACGGCCGGAAAGCGTTTTTTATAGAACCAGACGCTTCCGCGTAAGCAGTAGCTTCCACAGGCCCACGGCGAATAATGCGGAATGTAAACACCAGGAAGGCAGTGATGAAGACGGCGTACACGCAGACGAACGCGATCAGAGTCGCCAAGAGCGCTTGCGCAGGAACAGGAGATACTGCGTCGACAGTTTTCAGGAGGCCATAGATGACCCATGGTTGTCGGCCAGTCTCTGCAACATACCATCCCGCCAATGTCGCAATAATCCCGGATGGGGTCATGAAAACCAGCATCCAAAGAAACAATCGAGACTTGAAGAGCGTCCCACGGAATCGCAACCAAAGTGAAGCGACTCCCACGGCGAACATGAGCATCGCCAAACAGTACATGATTCGAAATGCAAAAAATACGAGTGCCATTCTAGGCTGGAGCTCCCGTGGCGTATTTTTCAGACCTTCGACACGTCCCTTGAGGCTGTGGGTCAGCCAGATACTTCCGAGAACGGGTGTTCCCAGCGCGAACCGGTTTCGCTGATTCTTTTGGTCGGGGATTATGAACCAGTAATACGGTGCGGGCGACTGCGATTGCTTTTCCCAGAAACCCTCGGCCGCCTGCATTTTTGACGGTTGGTATTTGAGCATCGTGCCATAGACAATGTCTCCGATGAAGACCTGTCCGGCGATCAACACGGTCGCGAAGGCGGTTCCCAGAGCGACCGTCCTCCGCGCAAAATCCTGGTGCTTGCCTCGCAACAGATACCACGCACCTACTCCAGCGACCATGAATGATGCCGTTAAGTAGGCCGCTGTCAACATGTGAGGTAATCGGTAGGGCCAGGATGGGTTCATCAACACGTGGAGCCAGTTCACAACGGTCAATTGGCCATCATGAATTGCGACTCCAGCCGGTGTCTGCATCCAACTGTTGGCGGAAAGTATCCACGAAGCCGATAGAAGTGTACCAACCGCAACCATGCACGTTGCGACAAAGTGCAGCTTCGGGCCGACGCGATTGAAACCAAAGAGCATGATTCCCAAAAAGCCTGCCTCTAGGAAAAAGGCGGTCAAGACCTCAAGTGCGATCAAGGGACCAATGGCCGGTCCAGCCATCTGTGCGAAGCGAGCGAATCCGAGACCAAACTCGAACGAAAGCACAATTCCGGTGACAACGCCAATCCCGAACCCCATAGCAAAAATGTTGAGCCAAAATCGATAGATCTGGAGGTATGTGGGGTTCTTGGTTTTCAACCAAAGCGCTTCGATCACTGCTAAGAAGGAAGCAAGGCCGATCGACATTGTCGGGAAAATAATGTGAAAGCTCACCGTAAAGGCAAATTGAATTCTGGCGAGAATGGAAGGATCGAGTTTCATAGTTCTGCTCTCTCGGATGGGAACGCGCGGAAGACAACAACAGCACCGAGTACGAATACAGCCAGCCCAGCAATCGCCAATGGCAAGCCGAATACTCCAACAATGACGAAGAAGAAGAGCACCCCTATGAGTGCTGCTGTCACACCGCAGACTCGGCGCAGCACGTTACTTGTCTTCATTAGTTCCCTCGACTTTCATACTTCCGGTTCGATTGTGCGTCGGCATAGAGCACGCCCGAAAGGAAGGTCATGATCACTCTGCCATCCACGGTATGTTTCGCACGGACTTCAGGCTGGCTGTTCACTGTTGTTCCTTGCCTCTTCGGCCAAGCAATTCATCTGCCACGTTCGATTGAAATGGAAATCAGATTACTCTCCATCAACTGCGGCGCAGTTGAACGTATTGTTGCTTCCTCCACGAAACCATCCAAGGTGCAGCATGCCAGGCGTCATTTTCATGACACGACGTATGACATGACACGTTCTCAAGCTTGAGTCACAGCGATCTGCGGCTTCACACCCTCGTCTTTCGCGAGAGTTACGCGTTAAAACAAGCATTCCATTTTGGCCCTCCTCGTGCAAACGCAGCGTTCGTGAGCGAAGGTGCAGAGTAAAGGTCGGCCACGTTGGATGCGCAAGCACCGCGCAGCCTGGCCGCAAGGAAACCTTGCCCGACCAAACACTCCGCGAACTCGCTTTCGGTCGCGATCCTCGCGATCAACTTAGGACTGCTGGTATCGCCAGACAAGAAGGAGAAATGAATGAGTTATTCATCAAACGGAAATCGTCCCAAGCTTAGTGAGAAGGGACTCTTGACCCCGGACAATTGTGCCGTGGCGCTGATCGACCATCAGGGCCAAATGTTATTTGGAACGAGCAATTTCGATCGTCAAGGAATCATCAACAACACCGTGGCACTCGGAAAGGCCGCAAGGGTGTTCGATGTACCTGTGATTTTGACCACCGTCGAGACGAAGTCCTTCAGCGGGAATATGTGGCCGCAGTTGCGAGCCGTATTCCCAGGGCAGGAACCCATCGAGCGTTCTTCCATGAACTCGTGGGACGACAAAAACTTTGTAGCGGCCATTCAAAAGACAGGACGCAAAAAGATCGTTCTTGCCGGCCTGTGGACGGAGACTTGCGTGGCGCTTCCCACGGTACAGGCGATTAACGACGGCTACGAAATCTATGTGGTAGAGGATTGCTGCGGTGACGTGAGTCAACTAGCTCATGACAACGCTATGAAGCGAGTCATCCAGGCGGGCGCAAAACCCGTGACGTCGCTTTCCACCATGCTGGAGTGGCAGCGCGACTGGGCTCACAAGGAAACTTACGATGCAGTTATGGACATTGTGAAGAACCATTACGGAGCTTATGGAATCGGAGTCGAGTACGCGTACACGATGGTGCACGGTGCTCCGGCCACGAAGTTCCCCGAATACGACGTTCCCACTGCTGCCGTAGCTCACAAGTAAGGTACAGGGGCGGAAGCGTGCTTCCGCCCTTTTCTAAAAGACGAAGGAGAACGACCAAGGAGATTCGTGTGTCTGCTGAAATCATCCTGCACAACGCCAAGATCGCCACGAATAAGGTGCCCTCGTTTGTAGAGGCGATCGCTTTTTCTGATGGAAAAGTGACAGCCACCGGGGTCAATGAAGAGATTCTAAGTCTACGCGGGCCTGCGACCCGCGTCATCGACGGCGGGGGGCGAACCGTCATTCCTGGACTAAATGATTCGCATATGCACCCGATCCGCGGCGGGCTCAACTACAACCTTGAGTTGCGCTGGGACGGTGTACCGTCGCTCGCCGACGCTCTTCGCATGTTGAAAGACCAGGCGGCGCGGACGCCGGCGCCGCAGTGGGTCCGAGTCATCGGAGGGTGGACAGAGTTTCAGTTCTCCGAGCGTCGAATGCCAACGCTCGATGAGATCAATGCAGCAGCGCCAGACACACCGGTCTTCGTGATGCATTTGTACGACAGAGTGCTGTTGAACGGAGCGGCGCTTCGTGCGGTAGGCTATGACAAGAATGCCCCGGACTTTCCAGCCGGTGAAGTTCAACGCGACCGTCACGGGAATCCAACGGGTCTTCTCATCGCGAAGCCGAACGCAAATATTCTCTACTCCACTCTGGCCAAGGGACCGAAACTTTCTCGCGAGGATCAGCTTAATTCTTCAAGGCAGTTCTTCCGCGAACTGAACCGTTTTGGAATCACCAGTGTCATTGATGCGGGCGGCGGATTTCAGAGCTATCCCGACGACTACGGCGTTGTGAACGAACTGCACCGAAATGGAGAACTGTCCCTCCGGCTGGCTTACAACCTATTTACGCAGAAACCGAAACAGGAGCTGGCCGACTTCCAGAGCTGGACCAAAATGACAAAACCCGGCGACGGCGATGATTTCTATCGTGTTAACGGTGCTGGGGAAATGCTGGTTTTTTCTGCTGCGGACTTCGAAGACTTTCTTGTCCCGCGGCCGGACTTGCTGCCCGTGATGGAAAGCGAGCTGAAAAGCGTCATCCGGCATCTGGTAGAAAATCGCTGGCCGTTTCGTTTGCATGCGACGTACAACGAGACGATTGAGCGAGCATTGAACGTTTACGAGGAAGTGAATCGAGAAATTCCCTTTGACGGGCTGCATTGGTTCTTCGATCACTGCGAAACCATCAGCGATCGCAATATCGAGCGTGTAAAGGCTCTCGGTGGGGGTATCGCGGTACAGAACCGTATGGCCTTCCAAGGCGAATATTTCGTCGAGCGCTACGGAGCGCTGCAAGCCAAACGCACACCGCCAATTCGGAGAATGCTCGAGCTCGGCGTTCCGGTTGGGGCAGGCACAGACGCAACGCGCGTCTCAAGCTACAACCCGTACCTTTCCCTCTATTGGCTTATTACTGGCAAGACCATTGGCGGTCGCAGCCTGTATCCACAAGAAAATCGCCTCGATCGCGCGGAAGCACTCAAGCTTTACACAGTGGGCAGCAGTTGGTTTTCGACAGAAGATGGTAAGAAGGGAGCGCTGGCTCCTGGACAGTTGGCGGACCTGGCTGTTCTTTCCGCGGATTATTTCTCGATTCCGGATGAGGAGATCAAGCAGCTCGAATCCGTGCTAACGGTCGTCGGCGGAAAGATCGTTTACGCAACGGAAGAATTCTCAAAACTCGCGCCACCGGATCTACCGGTGAGTCCAAGCTGGTCTCCTGTCAAAGAATATGGTGGCTATGCAGCGGGGCAGCGCGACGTTGTTGGCGCGTCCTACTCCGCTTCCTGTTCACATATTCAGGCTTCCGCAGTTGGCCGGGCAAAATCGCATTTGCAAGTGTTGGGTGACCTCGGTCTTTGGGGATTAGGTTGCGACTGCTTTGCATTCTAATTCGGGCGATGGAGGAGGGATGGAGATGAAGATGTTGTTCTTATCTTTTGTAGTTGGTCTCGGCGTGGGAGTTCTTTACGGGCTGATCCGAGTCAAAAGTCCAGCGCCGCCTATCGTGGCATTACTCGGCCTCTTGGGAATGGTACTTGGCGAACAGTTGGGGACATGGATGCAAACAAAGAAACTCGACGTTCCGCGTGCTGCAGCCGTCTGCCTTGTCGGCGAGCCCTACAATGCGGCGGCATCCGCCCGAAACACTTTAGCAATGTCAGCCCCCGAGGTTCTCGATCACATTAAATGATTGTGTCAAGTTAGGAGAAACGGAATGCGCGTCAACAAAACTATCTTTGGAACATGCGTTGCGCTAGTTCTGACGCTCGGTCTCACGGTTGGATCTCTACACAGCAGTGCTCTTGCCCAAAGTGCGCAGACAGCCGAGTCCGTGAGCGTGGCTGTAGGGCCGCAGTACGACACAACACATGTCTATGTGGCTCCGGAAGATTTTGATCGCTTCGTCGCGAGCCTGCTTGCAACATTTGGCGGCACAAAGACCAAGCAGGGAGTCTTCACAGTAACTCCGACCCAGAGCAGCACTATGTCGCAGCTGGTGCTCACGCCCGTGGGCTCGGTATCGGTTTTCGGCTTCAAGACGCCGATCCCGTATCCGTTTGGGTTGGAGCGCACAGGCTATCTAGTGACCGACATGGACGAGGCGGTCCGCGCCGCCAAGGCCACGGGCGCAGACGTGTTGGTTGCCGCCTTCAACGATCCGATCGGTCGAGACGCGATCATTCAGTGGCCCAGTGGTGTGAACACACAATTATATTGGCATACCACTCCTCCGTTTTATAGCCCCCTCCAGACAATTCCGGAGAATCGAGTCTATGTGTCTCCGGACAGGGTGGATGCCTTCGTGCGAAGCTTTCTTGCTTTCTCTCACGGAAGCGTTGTCTCGGATGAAGCGCGAGCGCCAGGCATTGAAATCGGAAGACCTGCGGAAACCTATCGGCGAGTGAGGATCGAATCAAAGTTCGGGAAGTTGACTGCCCTCGTTACAGACGGTCACCTTCCATATCCCTACGGCCGAGAGATGACCGGATATGAAGTGGCGAATCTCGCGGAGACGATTGCCAAGGCTAAGGCAGCTGGTGCGGATGTACTTGTTCCGCCGTACAAGACTGACGAGCGAGATTCCGCAATTGTCAGGTTCCCAGGAGGATACATCGCTGAGATCCACTCCGGCCATAAGAAGTAGAAAGCTAATCAACTCTCGACAACGCAAGTTACCCGAACGTGGGACTTGCTCGCATCTTCGATGTCCACGATAGCGAACCTATGTCGCAGCCGTTGCCTAAAAACGCCGACGCGAGATCGAAGTATTCAACAGTCGATAAGGCTGCGGATATCTCGATTCGTAACCGAAGTGAGCTTGTGCTCGCCTGTGCACAAGTGCTGCATACCAACGGGCAGTCGACTCACGAGACAGTGCAAGCAGCCGAGCGGCTTGGCAGCGAGCTTGGCCTGCGAGTCATGGTGATTCCGCGCTGGGAAGCGCTGGAGCTGCGGGCCCACGATAGCATCGACACACAAATTTCTTTCAAGCCCGGCAGCCCCACTAGCGTAAATATGGACCGTGTTGCCTCGGCAATGACTACGATCGAGAATCCTGATGCCGGTCGGCTGGCGATCGACGCCGCACTTGAAAACATCAAAGTGATTGCCCACGCACCACCGGCTTCAACTTGGTTGTTTACGCTCGCTGCAGCCGCGGGCGCTGCTGCGATGGCGGCCATCTTCGGGGTCCGACACCTGAAAGCAGAGGTGCTCATCGTACTCAGCGCAGCGGCTGGAGCGGTTTTGCGTCGCACCCTGGCGCGGTACAGCGCGAACACTCTTCTGCAGCCATTTTGTGCAGCTGTGCTCGCCGGCATGATTGGTGCGCTTGCGGTGCGCTACAACCTAAGTTCGTCACTGCGGCTGGTAGCGGTCTGTCCCTGCATGATTCTGGTTCCAGGTCCACATGTGCTCAACGGAGCAATGGACCTTATCGCGGCGCGGATCAATCTGGGCGCTTCCCGGCTCGTCTACGCTGGTCTCATAATTTTGGCAATCTCCGTAGGATTGCTGTTAGGAATGGGCCTTCTGTCGGTCGGCTTGCCGGTTGGCGAACCTGGCAGAGTAGTGTCCCTCTGGCTCGACGTGATCGCTGCGGGCGTGGCCGTCGCTGCATTCAGCGTTTTCTTCTCGATTCCCCTGCGTATGTTGGGATGGCCTGTCGCGATCGGCATGCTGGCTCATGCCTTGAGATGGGGTTCTCTGAAGGCTGGTACCGGAATAGCGACCGGGGCCCTGGTTGCGTGTCTGTCGGTCGGGTTAATTCTCACCCCAGTTGCACGTCGCTGGCGGATGCCGTTCGCCGCCATTGGATTTGCTTCGGTGGTCTCGATGATGCCCGGTCTCTTCCTTTTCAGAACGGCCAGCGGACTTGTGCAACTCACTAACAATTCGAATGCAAACTTCGACCTCCTGCGCGCCACCATCGCGGACGCCATGAGTGCAATTACCGTTATTCTCGCGATGAGCTTCGGCGTCGTCGCGCCGAAGATAATCATAGATCGTTTCGGTGGGAGCGCGACACCTCGCGATCGTGATTCGCCAGTGAGTTTGATCTCTGCACCGTCCTGCGCGCTGCCTGCGACGGCGATGCAGTGCAGTGGATCTTCTGCCGGTAAAAGCGCCGTTCGCAACAAGCAGGACTCTCAATCACGTCTCGACAACAGTGGTGAACCGAACTCGGGAATTGCGACAGGACGAAGGACTTGATGCGATCTTTCGTGATCTTAGGGGTGTTGTCTTTTGCTAGTGGGCTGCTCTCTCTGGCACAGTCGATTTCGGCTAGCGAATCCTCTGCACCAGCACGAACCTATCACTTGCTTCGCGAGGACGACGACTGGAGTTTCCTCGCCGATCCTTCTCTTGCCGATCGGGCGGAGCGGCAGGACTTTTGGGACCCCATCAAATACATCCCTTTGCGATCAGGGCGGAGTGGCTGGTTCCTGTCCATGGGCGGCGAAGCTCGCGAGATTTGGGAACAGATTGGAAACGACAACTGGGGCCAACAGCCGTTCATGAACGGCTATTTCAATGAGCGGTACATGTTTTATTTTGACGTCCACTACGGCAAGCACGTTCGCTCGTTCGTGGAGCTTAAGAGCGGATTGAATACCTACCGCATCGGCGGCCCGAGGCCGATCGACGAAAAGAAACTGGATTTCCAGGCCGCATTTCTCGAAATCGAAACGGGAGATGATGGAAACTGGATCAAGTTCAGAGCCGGCAGACAAGAAATGGAGTACGGCTCCGGTCGCATAATCGATGTGCGGGAGGGCCCAAATGTCCGCTTGAGTTTTGACGGATTCAAGGTAAAGACGGGGATCGGCGCTTGGCAGATTGACGGGTTCGCCATGCGACCTGACCTGGACAAGCCGGATTTCTTTGATAACGCGCCCAATCATGCCGTCGGGTTCTGGGGCGTCTATGGCGTCCGAGCTCTTAAGAAAAGCCTTACGCTGGATACTTACTATCTTGGCCTCGATCGAAAGGCGGCCGCCTTCAACCGAGGTGTTGGGCAAGAGGTGCGACACACCATCGGTGCGCGTCTCTCTCGTCCCGTCGCTCAAACGAAGCCGGGTTGGGATTTCGACTATGAAGCGCTTTGGCAGTTTGGCAACTTCGGTTCCGGAAATATTCGGGCATGGACCGTGGCATCGGAAACCGGTTACCGATTCCCGACCGTTCCGCTGAAACCACGATTCAGCGCCAAGGCTGACATCTCCAGTGGCGACGATCCCAGGACGAATACTCTCGGTACATTCAATCCCTTGTTCCCGAAGGGCAACTATTTTGGCGTCCTCGCCACGGCAGGCCCCGGGCCCATCAACTTTATCGACGTACACCCTCATGTTGAAACGGCATTGCCGCACAACGTGACTGCTTCTGTTGATTGGATATTCCAGTGGCGAGAAAGTTTGCGCGACGGCGTGTATTCCGTCCCGGGATTTCTGATTATTCCCGCCGGAAAGAGTGACGCGCGATTTGTCGGGCATCGTCCAGGCATGGAGGTGCGCTGGCAAGCGAATCATCACCTCTGGTTTCAGGCCGACTACGGAATTTTTTACGCGGGAAAATTCGTTAAAGAGAGTCAGCCGGGACACAACCTCAATTACTGGGCATTGTGGGCCGGCTACAAGTTCTAGGGACAAATTGAGAATGGACGAACCAGACCGAGCCGCACGTAGGCCGTCAACCCGAACTGAATAACAGGACAAATGTGAGAACTAATTTGTTACATCGCAGAATTTTGACGATACTGGCATTGCTGATGGTGATCGTCCCGAGGTCTGCCCTGAGCGACCCAAGTGTCATGCATACCTCAAGTCTCGCGGAGTCGAGCATTCGCGAACCGATGAGCGAACTCGATCCCGGCAACGACGGTGGCTGCCTTTCGCTCGGCGCGCTCGACATTGCGTTCCGAACGGATAATTATGGTTCCCCCAATGTGGGCATCATATTGACCGATCCTCGCGGCCGCCGAATCGGGTTTGATCCGCTCGTCAAACGCGCCTGGCAAGCATTACCGATGGCGCAAGGTTACATTGATTGCGATGATCTGGAGGGTCGAGGCACCTGTCGAGGAGTGGTCCAGATATGCGGACCGGTCAGTGGGACGTACAAGGTTGAAGTGGTTGCTCAGAAAACGACAGCCTACAGTTTGAATATTTCTGCTCGAAGTAAAGAAGTTCTTCGGGACGACGGCCTTCAATTCTCCTATTCGCAATCTGATTTGAGTAACATCGCAATTCGTGCACGATCTCGAGATATTCTTTTGCTGAACTACTCGCGTAATTTCCGGGAGAAAGTGACCGCCCGGTTGTTGCCTACGCTGCATACGCGATTAGTGACATCTATAAAATGAACGCCGACACCAAGGCAATAGAAAATCGGGCCGTCACTGAAAATGTCTTACCTTACGCTCTGGTCGGGTTGACGGCAGTCACTGGTCTGGTGGACGCTGTCAGTTTTTTATCGCTCGGGCACGTCTTCACTGCGAACATGACGGGAAATATTGTGTTTCTCGCGTTTGCCATGGCGCGCGTGTCCGGTCTCTCCATCGCACGTTCGTTAACTGCACTCCTGGCTTTTCTTGCAGGGGCGATACTCGGCGGACGGGTCATGGTGCGGGCGAATGCCGATTCACAGATTCGATTTGCGGCACAAGCGTTTTTCCTGGAGGTGGTCTTTCTGTTGGCAGCGTCGTTTTGCGGCATCGGATACCGAGGCGATTTGCTCGAACATTCTTTTCAACCGTTCGCCTTGATCGCCTTGACGGCGCTCGCCATGGGCACACGCAATGCCGCTGTCCGGAAACTCGCAATCCCGGATCTGACGACAACGGTTTTGACATTAACGATTACGGGCATCGGTGCGGACTCTTCGCTCGCAAACGGCGACAATCCGAGATTGGCGAAACGTGTCGCGTCGGTGGCTGCAATGTTTTTTGGGGCGGCGCTGGGTGCAGTCGTCATACATTACTCGATCTCAGCGGCCCTGTGGCTTGCAACCGCCATCTCCGCGGTGTGCAGTGCAGCGCTGTTTCGCTCGGTACGCACGTGCACTTTGCTGTGACCGTAAGACTCGACCCTGCTGTTCCATTGTGGAGTCGCATATGGCGGTCGTGGCGAACCGCTAACGATGGACGAGAGGCACATTCCGTTTCACCTTGCCGATCCGGACGACAGAGAGGTCAAGTCAATCAGTCTTGTGGATGCTTGAACGAGGCTGCTGAATGAGCGCATGAAATCCACGAGTTTCAACTTCCGCCGCTCAAACGCGGGCTGTGCGATAAGAAGTCCAAGAGCAATTCAATCGGAGCGTTCACCCCTGATGCTATGCCGGTTTGCGCTTCGCGAAAAACGCTCTGAATGCTTCCTTCGCCTCATTGGACCTTACTCGTTCGGCGAAGACCGCGTTCTCGAGTTTCACAGCTTGCTCCAACTGGTCACGGAATGCACTTTTCATGAGGTGCTTGCACGCCTGCACGGCGCCGGCGGGCTTTGCCGCCAGGGTCTGTGCGGTTTCCGTTGCTGTGGCTAGTAGTTTCTGATCAGGGACAACGCTTGTAACCAATCCAAGCTCGGCTGCGCGCAAGGCACCGAACGGCTGTCCCAGCAGGATCAACTCCGCGGCGCGCAGGTATCCGGAACGCTGCGGGAGCAAGCAGCTGCTTCCAAATTCCGGCACCAGCGCCAAGTTGACAAAAGGCAGTTGGAACTTCGCGCTCTCTCCCGCGTATACAAAGTCACAATGCGCCAACATGGTGGTTCCGCCCCCGATCGCCGCGCCTTGTACGGCGGCAACCAGCGGCTTCTCGAAATTGATCAGGGCCTGCATCAACCGCGACTGCGGACTTTCCCCTGATGCTGGCGGGTTCTTTATGAAGTCTTCGAGATCATTGCCCGCGCTAAAAGAATCTCCCGCTCCATGCCACAGCACGACGCGTATTTGATCGTCCTTTGCCGCGCCATCGAGTAACTCCGCCATCTCAATGTACATGCTCGAAGTCATTGCATTTTTCTTCGCTGGACGATTCAGCTGAATGTTCAGGATATTTCCAGACCGTTCCGAAACAATGTCACTCATCTCGTGTCTCCAGTACGTGAATTTGCGCGCATCTTGTCTTCATCCAATGATTTCTCCCAGTCTGCGCCGTGCCCAAATGCCACCGATGAATGCAGGCCGGGAGGTTGGTCTAATTTTGTTTTGAGCCTGTAGCGAACGAGTTGAGCTACAGTCACCATCGTCAAGCCATACTCTGAGCAGAACCTTGCTAGATCGGAGCCGCGCGCCATACTGCCATTGCGGTTCATGATTTCGCAGATCACCGCGGCGGGATGCAGCCCTGCCAATCGTGCGAGGTCAACAGACGCTTCTGTTTGGCCGCGTCTTTCGAGAACGCCATCCGGCCGGGAGCGTAGGGGAAACACATGACCAGGGCGAGCGAGTTCCTCAGGGCGAGTTCGCGGGTCAACCGCTGCCAAGATGGTTTGCGCGCGATCGTACGACGAGATTCCGGTCGTAACACCCCTTCCTCGTGCATCGATCGAGACGGTGAATGCTGTGCCAAGGTTCGCGGTGTTGTTGAGCACCATTGGTCCTAATTCCAACTGGTCAAGCCGCTCGCCGGTCATTGCGAGACAGATCAAACCCCGCGCGTAGGTAGCCATAAAGTTGATCACTTCGGGAGTGACCATCTCTGCCGCGATCACGAGGTCACCTTCATTCTCACGATCCTCGTCATCAGCAATGACGATCATGCGCCCTGACCGCAAATCCCCAAGCGACTTCTCGATCTCGGCGAACTTCAGTGGTTGGGCAACAACGCAGCCCTCATCAACGATGGGCACACGGAAAAGTTCGGACGAAACAAGCAGATCCACTGCGCTAGGTTGCTGACTGGACATAGATGCTCCCATTAAGGTCAATTTCTCGGGTCATTCACATGATCGTCAGCGAATGCCCCATCTTTTTCTTCTTGGTCCGCAAGTACGACAATGCATAAGGGTTTGGCGGTGCTTCGCAGGCAATCAGTTCGATGACTTCGATCCCACCCTTCGTCACTGCTTCAACTTTTTGCGGGTTGTTTGACAACAGACGAACCTGCCGGACCTCAAGTTCATGCAAGACAGCTACGGGCAGATTGAAATCGCGGTAGTCGGTATCAAAACCGAGAGCGTGGTTCGCTTCGACCGTATCGAGCCCCTTGTCCTGCAAGGCATAGGCTCTCAGTTTTGCCATGAGCCCGATGCCACGGCCCTCCTGATACTCGTAGATCACTAGGCCCGATCCCTCGTCGGCAATGGCCGACATTGCGTGTTCCAACTGACCTCTGCAATCACAGCGCAGAGATCCGAGTACCTCTCCAGTGAGGCACTGGGAATGAATGCGTAGCAAAGGCACCTGATTTCGCAGATCGCCTAGCATCAGGAGGAGGGCATTTTCAGTCTCTCCTTTGTCCACGTTCGTGCGCTCAAAGCCGATCAGGTCGAACACGCCGAACATGGTAGGCAGGCGAGTGGAGGCCACTCGAACGAGGTTGTTTTGTCCGCTCCTATGCACCGGTCTGATCCGAACGCCACAATTCCTCTTAGGTCTCTCGGGCAACTTGGAATTCATTCGACTGTGCCGCCCATCGCATGGATAATCTCATCATGGGCCTCGAGGTAGTCGAGTTGTGACTGGAGGAGAAGTGCCTTGGCATCGTATTCCTGAGCCGTTGCGTTGTGTGCCTGCGAGTTCAGCGCCGCTCCTTGTATTAGTTCCTGCTGACGCACCCGATTCGACTCTGTACGCAGAGCGAGGACTTCTTCGGACACCTTCAACATCTGCTGCGTCCTTTCCAGCTTGTTGTACGCTGTTTGGACCGAGACCTCGACCTCATCCGTCAGCTTCGCGAGGTTCTCTTTCGCTTGAGACAACTGCGCCTGACGTTCGTGGACTACAGCCTTCTTGCGACCCGAGTCGAACACGTCATAGCCGAAGTGAACACCAAAGGTACCGAAGTTGCGCGCCAAGAACGGGACATTTTCCTGGTAGCTGTAACGGGCAAAGGCCTCAACATCGGGGACCCACATTTCTGTCTTCGCCAAGCGGACCGTGGCCTCAGCTTTCTGCACCTCAGCACGAGCTGCGAGGATTTCCGGATGTGAGGATACGGCAGCGCTAACGCACTCCTCGCGCGGGCAGGTGTCCTGAAATTCAGGAACAAAAGAGTCCAGCTCCACCGAGGTGGTTAGCGGCATGCCCGTCAAGTCGTTGAGCTTCAGTTTTAGATCTGACAACTGAAGTTCGGTAGTCAGTATTTCTTGCTTAGCTTGCAGCAATTGCGCGCGACTGTCGATCAACTCCTGTTCGAGCGTGCTGCCGAACTTTACCTGCTCCGCTCGCTCGCCCTGAAGGTCCTCCGAGGCTTTTATGCGCGCCTGTGTGGCGCTTCGGTGAGCCTGAGCGATCAGAATGCTGTAGTAGACCTGATGGACCGCGAGCGCTACATCGCTTTCTGTGAGATGCGCCTTCTCCCGCGAGACTTTTACCTCGGCTTGGACCACATCGTTTTCGCGCTTGATCTTGAGCAGCGTCGTCAACGGCTGGGTGATCTGGGTTCCGCTAGTCGTAAAGTTCTTGCTGCCCTGGCTGATGATCGCGTCTCCACGTGGAATCGGCGTCCCCCCGGCGATGCCGAGACTGCCGGACTTGATCTGAATCAACTCTGTGTCGGTCGTATGCATGAAGCTGCTGTCATTCCGTATCGATGGAAAATACGAACTCTTCGCGACCTCCTTCGCATGCTGTTTCTCCTCCACCGTGTAGCCGGCGATTCGGATATCGTGGTTGTGCTGGAGCGCCAGTTGAACTGCTTCCTGAAGTGTGATGTGGCGCGGAGTCGCGGTATTGCCCTTTTCCTCGGCCGCCATAGTGAGGGTGAAGAAGGCCATCGCTACTAGCAAGAATAGTGTGACATCTTGTTTCATTGATTCGACTCCTGGTGGGCGCCGGGAATCTGCTGCATGTTGCTAAGTTCGCCGTAGTTGAAAGGCGATCTTCGTAACAGAGCAACGAAGATCAACGCGCAAGCGCAACTCCAGGCGATCAGCAGGAACCCGTCGAGAACGCTCAAGCTGTAGGCCTGTAGACGCAGCCGGGTCGCGATCAAATCCATAGCGCGCGCTCCCGCGGCGGCCATGCCGGACGATTTGGCGTAGAGCCCCGCCGACATGGCGTGAATGTTCTGAGCGGTGATCCAGTCGCCGGCGCTGACATGAAGTCCCAGGAGGTTCGAGTGCAGCTTTTCCCTTTGAGCTATGAAGTGGCCCATATAAATGGCACCAGCGGTGCCGCCGAATATCCTGATGGTGTGAAAGTAAGCCGAAAGGGTCAGGACCCACTCAGGTTTGGCCAAGGCTCCCGCGAAGATTGCTTGCAATACGATGCAGCCGACAAGTCCGATGAAAGCGAACGCCTGGCCGACGCCGGTGAGCAATTCGGTGCGGTAGAAGTTCTCCGCCGCCCACGCACTGCTGTACTGAGCATTCAACCAGGCAGCAAAGGCAGTGCAAGTAAGCCCGATGGCGAGAAGAAGACGGGGATCAAACTTGCGCAGCAATAACAGCGCAGCCGTGAACGCGAGAGGGATCAGTGGGACAGCGCTCCAGATAATCGCAGGTCCAATCTGGTCGGGCTCGAACCCGCGGATGGCGAGCGCCTGGGGGACCAGAATTATGGTTGTGCAAAGCGTGAAGCGGAACCAGAAGAGCAGTAGTCCCAACAGCACGGTGTTCCACTGGATCAGATAAGGCAGAGCCACCAGTCGATTGGGACCGCGTAACCTTCGAACCAGAGCGCATAGCAGGAAAAACACCCCGCCGGCGAACAATGCGGTGAATACTCCGGAGCGCCACCAATCGAGCCTCTCACCTTGTTCGCAGGCGGCTAGCAACATGGCGAGCCCCGCGCTGGCATACAAGAATCCTGCGAAACTCGGGGCTTCCCCGGATTTCTTGGCTGAGCTGGCCTTCGGTATCCCGTAATAGATCCAAATCATCATCACCGGCGTGATGAGCGCCGCATTCCAAAACATCCAATTCGAAGAGAGATGGTCTCTGTACCAACCGTAGAGGGAAGGCGCGATGTTCACCGCGCCGTCCACGAAGGTAGCGTACAAGGCAAGGGTGAAAGGGAGATATCGAAGGGGGATGTTGCGAAGCGCGAATGTGAGTGTGAGCGGATAAAACGTGCCCGAAGTCAGGCCGCCCAGAAGCAGCATGGCAATCGCCAGGCTGTAACTGTGGACAAAGGGCAGGAAGACAAACAGCGCGGTGAAGAGCGCGGCGGCGGTGAGCAAGATGCGCCGCGGTCCCATCAAACCGCCGAGATAAACGGTGAATGGGCCGATAAACATCAGGCCGACATCAAAGGCCGTGCCAATCCACGCGCTTTCGTCATATCCGAATCCATGGAGGCCCCTGAAATCTGTCAGCCCGAGGGAGATCATGCGGCTGGTGAGAGTGACGATTCCTGCGCCGGTCACAACGCCTAGAATCCCCAGAACGGGCCTGGTCGAAACCTCTGAAGGTATCGCCGCTGCGACTGCGCGCGCGATCTCTATGGCAGCCGGACGAATTGTGATGCTCGGAGCTGCCATATGTTCTAACTCACCGTCGGGTACGGACAGTTGCAATCACCGAAATTCCAGGGCGCAATCTGGTTGCGAAGGTTGAATCATCCAGCGCAATCTTGACCGGAATGCGCTGCACTACTTTCGTGAAGTTGCCAGTGGCATTGTCAGGTGGCAAGAGCGCGAATTGTGATCCGCTGGCTGGTGCAATCTCGACCACCTTGCCGCGAATGACCTGCCCGGGATACTGGTCGATACGGAGGTCGGCAGTGTCTCCGACCTTCACGTTGGTCAACTGGGTTTCGCGGAAGTTCGCCTGCACCCATTTTTCGAGAGCGACGAACGAGATGACTTGCGTGCCGGGGGAGACGAGTTGTCCGGGCCGAACCTGGCGTTCGCCGACGTTTCCGTCGCCCGGAGCGTAGATTTTGGTGTACCCAATGTTCACCGACGCCACCGCAAGGCTCGCCTGTTTCGCCCGAACATCAGCCTGAAGTTGCGTCTCCTGTGATTCTAGGACGGCTTTGCTGCGGCGCTCGGCTTCGGCAGCTAGTTCGCTGCTGCGCAGCATAGTTCGAGCCTGATTGAGATCGGCGTCACGGCTAACAAACTGAGCTGAAAGATTACCTTCTGCAGCGACGGCGGCCTCGAGGCTCTGCTGAGTAGTCGAATGACTCTGATAAAGACCTTCCTGGCGTTTACGTTCCGAGCGAGCACGAATCAACTCAGCCTGTACAGCTTCCTTCCCGGCCTCAGCCGCTGCAATCTGCGCCTGTGCCTGATCGATACCGGCCATCGCTTTAGCGATGCGCGTATCCTGTAACTGCCGCTGACGAAGATTTTCCTCAATACCCGCACGCGCAGCCGCAACTGCGGCATTGGCTTGATCAACCTGCGCCTGATAGTCATCGTCCCGCAATTCCACGAGGAGGTCGCCCTTGTGAACCTGTTGGTAATCGGTCACCGCCACCGCCTGCACAATGCCTGCCACCTTGGTGCTAAGCGGAGTAAGGTCTCCGCGAACGTATGCATCGTCTGTAACCTGGTCGGCTTTGCCTCCCTCCCATGCATTCCAATTACGCGTAATGGTGAGCAAGACTGTCAGAGCGAGGAGGATCACCAAAATAGGTGTTACGTAGTTCTGCCACCTGGCACCTCGGCGAGGAACTGCCTGATCTGTATCGATTCTGGGAGACACCGGTTTCGCAACTGTGGGAGCGGGTCCCGCAGACGCTGGCGAGGTGGACATTAAACTTGCTCCTTCAGCATTAAGAGATCTCGAAGCGTTGGGGTTCTCACGCCTCACTTGGAGCAACTGCAGTTCCACTCGCGGAGACGAACACTAACCGACACAATCGCAGGCTTCTCCTCGCAATCAGAACAAATCGCTTTCTTCTTCATGAAAAAGGGCGGGCCACTGCATTTCCATAACGCGCCATGTGACATGACAAGTGACACTTGACACCGTTTGCCACTGGACTCTGGCATGCCAGTTGCTTTTCTGGGGATTTCGGCTCAGCAGCGACGAATGGCCGCGCAACAATTCGAAACCTGCTCGGGTTGAAGGGTAAACGAGGTCACTCGATTGGAATCGTGCATGCTGGAGAGTTCACGTTGTGACAATTGCGGGCCGGCTTCTCGCGCCCAACTCTAGTTTTCGCTGTAAGGAAGGAACCTGTGAACCAAAAGAAATTTCGCGTGATCACTCTGATGCTGGTCGCGTTCGCAGCGACACATTCGGCATTGGCGCAGAATTCGTCGCTGCCCAAGAACGTTGCCGCCAAGAGTTCGACCGCAAACGACGACTCCCAACCAAACTCTGACGACTTCATTGATCTTTTGCGCAAAGACGTAAGGTCTCAAAAGAAGCAAATCATCGCTGAGAATATGGACTTGAGCGATGCCGAGGCAGAGAAGTTTTGGCCGGTCTACGATCGATATGCCGTGGAGCTCGCCAGAATCTACGACACAAAACTTGCGTTACTGAAAGACTATGCCCAAAGCTACAGCAGTATGACGGGTGAGCAAGCCGAGAATTACATCCGCAAGCGTGCTGAGATTGAGCAGTCAATTCTGGAGCTAAGATTGAAATACATGCCCGCCTTCCGAAAAGTGCTCTCCGGTAGGGAAACAGCACTGTTTTATCAACTCGACTGGCGGCTCGGTCTGGCGATCGACGTACAACTGGTGCAAGTGCCGCTGATCAATCAATAATCGACAGCATTTCACAAGATAAAAGCCTCCCGCATGGAAGGGATAACGTGCGGGAGTTTGTTCGTGCGGCGTTTTTGCTCAGGGAAATATCCCAGGCAACGAACGAAGGACCTGAGATCGGTGGTACTGCTCGGGGTAAGCGGAACATTCGGCCTGACGAACGTGATTACCGCAGAAATCATCCTGTAAATTTTGTGCCCCATTTTCAAGAACGGTATCCGTATCGAGATGGAGTTCGGGTACGTCGGTTGGACAGACCTTGCTTTACCCTCCATGTATGCGCCAATACTCCTTCTCATTGTCGTCTCTATTATTTTTGCGTGTAAGGAGCCACAACCAAAGTCTTAACGAGACAATGCGTAACGCGAATGACAATAAAATGGCCATTGCCAACGCGAGTAACGCGAGCCACTCACACGCGTGAGAAACGACCGCATGGTTTCTGAAACAGTTCACTACAAACTCCTCCAACAGCCGCGACAACCACGAGCAAGCCGGACTCAGCGAAGCTACATGGAGGCCGGTGCCTCAACGGTCGATTCGCCGGACTCGTCGGTGTATCGAATGTTTAGTTTCGGGCAGCTGCCGCGGAAGCAGTCGCCACATCCGAAGGCAATGGACTCAGCAGCTTTTCGATCGCCCGTTCCATCGTGCGGTTCATTTCTGAGACCACCGCCGCGATATCGCGTTTATTTATGTCTCCCACCTCCGAAACTGCGTTGGTCCAAACGGCCATCCCGGTGGCGAGATTTGTCATCTGCGCGGAGATTGCGACTTCAACCTTGACGCCACCCGCGTAGTCGATTTCCTCGAGCTTTTCCAATCGTCCGCTAAGCACATAGCTGGCACCAGGCCGTCCGTCGTAAGGCTTTACAAAGGCAAATGATCCGCTGGCACGAAGGCGATCAATAACCGCATAGGTGACCTGCTCACGTGGGTCAGTCGACCAGCGATGGTAAGCATAAAATCCGATTTGTTCCGGAGATGTCTTGTATGCAATGCCTCCCTGCCGCAGGTACGTGGGGGCGCTGAATTCGCGAACCGCCAGGGTGGCGTGGGCATTTTCTGAAGGAGGGGGATCGGGCGGTACAGGCAGATTCAGAGTGTAGTACTGGGGATATCGCACTCTGCCACAACCGACCAGAATTACCAACATTGCGAGACAGAAGAGAATCGTAGTCACAGTTCTTCTCCTAGACCCCATCCGATGGCCATGCTTGCCGAGACAGGCATGAAAGTTTCGTCTTTTGATTTGGGTGTGCATTATTTCGGTATCTTCCTATCTTCGGGCTGTTTGACTCGAATCAAACTCCACGGACGCTGTTTCACTGAGTCGGTCAACTCGTCAAGGTTTTGCGTTGCCGTCCGCAGGTTTTCGATCGTGTCATCAATCTTGTAATCATTCGCCCTGACCAGCACCTGCATGTCAGCCAGCAATTGCTTGGCCTGGAGCAAGGTGTTCTGCAGTTCCGCTAGATCTTTGCGGACAGGCTCGCGGACATCGCTGACCGTACCATTCACGTTTTGAATGGTCTCATCGGCATGCTGACTCAGCGCGTTCAATTGATCGGTAAGGCGATCGATCTTAGGCCGTTCAGTCGCCAGCATTCCATTGACGTTATCTAGCACGTCTCGAATCCTCCGCTGATTGGGCCTTCCTGTTACAGCATTCAAGTTGGCGAGCAAACTGTGCGCATCTCCGCTGATCCCCTCCAGTTCGCCGCGCGTTTGTGTGATCAAGCCATTCGCGTTGTCCGCAACAGCGGCCATCTTGCCGGCGATCTCGTCGAGACTGGCGACTTCCTGTGATGAAATGGTCGCGCCCGGTAGAAGACGCCTGGCGTCGTTGCCGCCTGTCGTGATCGACAGTGCAGCTCCACTCATCACGCTGACAAGCCCCAACTTGGCTATAGACTTTTCGTTCACCGGGGTGCTTTGTTTTACATCAAGCAGAATTTCGATCTTGGTGGGATCTGATTCGGCAGGCCGAACCGCCGTTACCTTTCCCACGTTGATGCCGCCAAACAGCACCGACGCCCCCGGTTCCAGCCCACCGGCGTAGCGAAGATACGTATGGTACGGAACGGTGTGTCCGCTAAACTGCGCATTGATGAGGTAGATGAGCGTGAATGCCAGGATCGAGAAGCATCCAAGGACAAAGGTGCCAACTTTGGCTTGTGTGGTCACGGGTATGTCTCCTGAGACTGCATATATTTTTCGAGATATGCGGCCACCGCCGGCGCTTTCGCTATGTTTTCGGGAACGCGATCGAGAAACTGGCGCACACGCGGATTTTGACTTGCTTTGAGTTCATCTTTGGTGCCGACCGAGCTGAATGAGCCTTGGTACAACATGGCAATGCGGTCGGCGATGCGGAACGCGCTTGGGAGTTCATGGGTCACGACGATGACCGTCATCTGTAACGCTTCCTTAAGGAGAAGAATCAGTTCATCGAGTTCGGCGGCCACAATCGGGTCAAGCCCCGCCGATGGCTCATCGAGCACTAGGATTTCTGGGCCGAGCGCGAGCGCGCGTGCTACGGCGGCGCGCTTCTTCATGCCACCCGAGAGTTCGTTGGGAAGTAATTTGCCAAACTCCGCGAGACCGACCGCGGTCAGCTTCATCCACACCACGAGGTCAATGATCGAGGGTGCAAGCCGTGTGTGTTCACGCAGGGGCAAAGCTACGTTATCTTCGACTGTCAGCGAATTGAACAAAGCCGCGCTTTGAAAGGCCACTCCGATCGACAGGTGAATCTTCTTCAGATCGGACTGTGAGCAACGCGTAATATCCATCCCCTTGACGTGGACGCTGCCAGACTTAGGGCGCTCCAGCCCGATGATCTGACGCAACAGAGTGCTCTTTCCGGAGCCGCTGCCACCCAACAGCACCATCGTCTCTCCGTGCTCGATGTCGAGATTCAGACCATTCAGCACGCGCCGACCGTCATATTCAACCACGAGATCGCGAACCGAGATGATCGGCATCAGAATTTCACCGTGAAGTAAAAGATTGCGGTGAAAACTGCATCCGCGACAATGACGAGGAATGTTGATTTCACCACTGCGCTCGTAGTCGAACGACCCACTGAATCAGGGCCTCCGCGGACACGAAACCCTTCCAGACACCCAACATGAGCAATGATGGTTGCGAACACCACGCTCTTGATCAGCCCGGTGATCACGTCGCGCAAGTTGATGGAATTGAAAACATAGTGGACGTACAACAACGGCGCCAGGCGAGTGCTCAAGAACATGAACAAACCACCAGCCAAAATGCCGAAGAAATTCGAGATGATGCTGAGGCAGGGGACCGAAATCAAAGCTGCCAGATACTTCGGTGCGAGCACGAACTCCACGGGCTCCAGCGCCATGACGCGGAGGGAATCGAGTTCCTCGGTGACTTTCATCGTCCCGATCTCAGCCGCGAATGCCGACCCGGATCGCCCACTCACCGCAATTGCGGTGAGCAGAGGTCCGAGTTCGCGCGTAAAGCCAACCGCGACCAAGTCAATGACGTATTGCATCGCTCCAAAGCGGCGAAGTTCCGAAGCTCCTTGCATCGCGAGAATAAATCCAGTACAGATCGCCATCAGAGCGACCATGGGCATGGCATCGACGCCGATTTCCAGCATCTGCCTCACGGTAGCCTGCCAACGGTAACGATTTCCTACAAAGGGCAGCGCTCGTCCCATGGCGCGCAATGTGGCCCAGAGCTGAATATTCAGACTTCCGACGTAATCGAGATGTTCGATTGTTCTTTCGCCGACGTTTTCGAGAACGTTGGTCATCAGGAGACCTTCTCTCTGCAATCGCTGGCTTCGAACAGCGCCAGCACGCCCGTAACCTCGAATAGCCTGAGCACTGGACCACTGAGTCCCTGCAAGCAAAATATCTCCTGGCGGTGGCGGGCGATTCTAAGAGCTTGGACCAAGGTCGCGATTCCAGACGTCTCAATGTAGGGAACACCTGCAAAGTCCACGGTGATCGCGCGAGGCGATGGTTCCTGGGACAGGATGGCTAATAGGTAATCACGAAGGTCGGGTGATGAATCCACATCGATCCGTCCATTAAGCCGCACTAGGACATCTGACCCGCTGTGATCCGATGTGATCGAGATGCTACCGCTTGAAGCGACCGGAATCCGTTTCAACCTACCCTCCAAGCTTGCTCTTTTGGGTTGACCCTACAATCTGACGTCACGCCAATACCCTTCAGGACAATCTGGTGCTTGCATGTGACCTTCCACAACACGCACAGCGAGGAAGCTCACTCGTTTTGCTGACGATGAGCGACGGTCTTTGTCCAAAGAGTGGATCGACCACGAGGCCTCAGGAGCGCCGGCCGGCCCCAACACTGAGGATTGATTGGCTTCACGGCATCTCAATATTCACATGCGCAACGTCTGATGTTCTTGCTGTTGGCAAGACAAGTGCTTTGCATGACCGTGGGGCCCGGTCCCTGATGTCACCGGCGCTGACGTTCTGTCACACCTGAGTGACACAACCTACGATCACCTGGCCCCGGAGTCACTATGTATGACGTGTCTGTCACGGTGACTGACACAAAGCCTCAATTGCTTGTTGCAATCCACAGGTGGTGTTAACAATACCGCGAGTACGCTGCACAACCTCAGAGCAGAGACAACCGCGGATCGCGGCAGTCGAATTGCTTGAGGGATCTGAGAATGTGAGCAGCGTTGCCCCGACGGCGTGGCTGCGATCGGAGAACAAATGGTTCCTTTTATTGTTTCACGCAGTCACAGCGAGGCTTGCCCGCCAGACCGACGCCATGCTTTGTGGCTCTCGATTGTGTTGATTGGCTGCAGTCTCGTGGCGCAAGCGCAGAAAACAACGGAGAGACCGAACACGGGCACACCATTTAGTACTCGGGCGACTCATCTGCTGGGATTTGCCAACGCAAGGAATAGCAGCACCGGTACGTTGTCCATTCAAGACGATTCGCTGCAGTTTCGGCAGAACGGAAAGCCCGGCGCCAAGGTGAAGATCGCATGCATTCGAGATATTTTTCTGGGTGCTGAGAGCAAGCAGGTCGGCGGCTTGCCCATGACATTGGGCAAGACGGCCGCCCCATTCGGTGGTGGTCGAGTTGTCAGTCTCTTTGCCCACAAGAAGTACGACACCCTGACTCTGGAATATGTGGATGGTGATCACGGAATTCATGGTGCGATCTTCCAACTGGCAAAAGGACAGGGCGAATTTGTAAAGAGTGAACTCATAACTCGGGGCGTAACCATTAGTTATCGCCAAGATGAGGCGACGAAAGAAAGCCCTTCGGAGGCCACGCATGAAAACGAGTAAATACAATTTATCTATCCTTTGTGTGATCGCGCTGGCGGCAATCATGTTTGCATTTCCTGGTCAGCTGCCCGCTCAGACTGCCGCTGCTAAGTCCTCTGGCAGCAAGGCTTCCTCTACACCCTGGAGTGTTCAGATCGACCGGGTTGATCCTGGGAACCTTGACCTCGCCTCTTCGTTCCAAATCGCGATTTACGAGAATCTCGTGGAGGAATTTAAAAAGACAAAGCAATTCCTGCAAGTGTTCCGCGAGGGGGACCTGAATTCTAGCGAAGTTCCGAATCTGCTAGTGCTGAAAACAACGGTTGAGAGATACACGCCGGGCAGCGAAACGCGGCGCGCTGTGACCACTATAAGTGGCGCCACGAAGTTATCTGTGCGGAGTCAACTTCTCACGCGCGAGGGTAACGTCGTTCTTGAGCGTACCGTTAATGGTGATGTCCGCTTCTTTGGCAGTAATTTACGGGTTACACACAACCTGGCGCACAACATCGCGAAAGCGATCAAGCAATCATCTTTGCCAGGTTCCGTTCAACCAACGGCAATACTCACCGGACAACTCTGAATCAAGAAGAAATCAGGAAGGCTTTGACAGTAAGAGGAACTCAAACAAGAGCGGACGAGAGGAGAACATAATGCGGAGGGTAGTGGGTCTGTTTCTTATCTTCTTTACGACGTTTCCGGCTTTTGGCCAATCCACTTCGAAATATCAAGTAGGCACGATCACTGAGGTTAAGGCTCATCAAACCGCCGGAAGTGGCGTCTCTGACGCCGCAAGCTATGACGTGTCGGTCAAGGTGGGCGACACAATTTATGTGGTGCTGTATACGCCACTGCTCGGCGAGGAAACCGTGAAATACACTGCAGGGCGCGACTTGCTCGTGCTCGTGGGAAAACGCACACTTCGCTACAACGATATATTGGGTCGATCGTTTGAGGTGCCCATAGAAAGCCAAAAAACTGCTGCGAAGGCTGACCAGTCCAAATCAGCCTCACCTTCAGCAAAGTAATCCCTTGGACCTAGTAAGGGTCATCCGGCTGGAACCCCCGCGAGTCCAGTCCGGGCGTCCCGCGACAACGTCCCCTTCCCGCTTCACCTCTCTGACAGGACTCGGCATGGCCGCTCCAGACAGCACTGCCTCGCGTATTTCGCCCTTATACCCAGTGCGTGACTGTCACAAGGTTTTTGACATGTCACGTCGTGCGAACTGAAGTGACATCTCAAATATCACCGTGGGTTGTATGCGAACTGATTGCATCTATCGTGTTCTCAACGCCTTAAAACAAATCGCGTGCGATGCCTTGGTTTGGACAGCACATTGCAATCTCAGTGACAAGGAGGAGCAGCCATGCAGACACTGGGTGGGATTGCGTTGGCTATCTTGCTGTTGTTGGGCCTCGGTATTGGTCATGGCAGCTTCCCCGCACTTAGATCAATAAGAGGCGATGTGTTCACGACGGGCACGAACGGAAAACCTGCCGTTTTGCCCGGGGCACGCATTGTCCTTCACGGGCCCATAACTAAGGAGACCGAGTTGGACACACAAGGAGCATTCGCTATCGACTGCCTTTCCCCTAGGACCTACGAAATCGAAGCGAATGCTCCCAGTTTGTGTTCTGGGCTGGTGGCGCTGAGGGCCGGAACATCTTCAACCGTTCTAGTCGAGATGAATGTGGCTGAGGTCACTAGTACGAAGTCGACGCAACTGACACGGCTCCAGGCGATCGATTGCGCTCTCAGTAGAAAGGTCCACCATGCCTGACCTCACAGCAAAACCAACCCTTTCCATTGTTGTTCCATTCCACAACGAGGAGGACAACATCACCGAACTGTATGCTCGGCTGCACTCAGTGATGGAAGACGTTGAGTGGGAATACCAGCTTGTCTTCGTGGATGATGGGAGCACAGATCTTACATATAAACGACTGAGTGATCTTGCCGCAATCGACCCTCGTGTTACTGCTGTCCGGTTGCGCCGAAACTTTGGTCAGACCGCGGCGCTGGCGGCTGGGTTTGCACACTGCAAATGTGACTACGTGATCGCCATGGACGGCGACCTTCAGCATGATCCGGCGGAAATCCCAGGATTCCTGGAGAAGCTCGAGGAGGGATACGACGTTGTCAGCGGTTGGCGCAAGCATCGCGTTGACAACCTATTGTTGCGGAAGATTCCTTCACGTTGTGCAAACTGGCTCATGGCCAAGCTCAGCGGCGTCAACATTCACGATTTCGGAACAACATTTAAGGCGTACCGACGCGAACTCCTTTCTCAATTGCCGCTTTATGGAGAGATGCACCGATTTATACCAGCTTTGGCTTCGGCATACGGTGCCTCGATCTGTGAAATTCCTATTCACAACAAGCATCGGAAGCACGGGGTATCGCATTACAACTTGTCTCGCACCTTCCGGGTCATGTTCGATCTGCTCACCATCCGGTTTCTCCTTCGCTACATGTCACGGCCGCTGCACTTCTTTGGCCGGCTCGGCATGATCAACATGAGTGCGGGATCCGCCGTGGCGCTTTGTCTGCTGATGGGGAAGGTCCTTTATCGAACCAACGTCGTAGAGCAACACGCACTGCTGCTGGTTTTTGCGGCAGTCCTGGTTCTGCTGGGCCTCCAGTTGGTGGCACTCGGACTCCTCGCCGAATTGGGAGTCTGGCAGTACTTCAACCCGTCTGCGCGGAAACCGTATTCCGTGTCCGAGATTTTTGATCTGCGCACAGCTGGTGGGATTGATATGGCGTCGGAGCGGCGTTCATGAGCACGAAGGCGCTCGCGATGGAAACGGAAGAGTCTGTGTTGAATGAGCTTCAAGATCGTTCCTGGCGCTGGCATCGGGATGCCGCAATTGCGCTCCTGCTAACGATACTGGCGTTTGCCGTCCGGTTGAATCACGTCGACTCCTACAGTCTGTCTGAGGACGAGGTGGCCAAATGGGCGGCAGTTCAGGAATATCGTCACGGAAACTTCGTGGGCGTCAACAGTGAGCACCCGATGATGCTGAAGGTGCTGGCCTGGGTCAGTCTGACAGCGGGTGCGCGCTGGAACCGCCTGGCCTCACTCCAGAGTTGGCCCACTATGGACCCCGAGGGCTGGCTTCGATTTCCTAATGTCCTTTTCGGCGCGGCCACGACTGCAATTCTCTTTCTGTTTTGTCGTCGCCTGATCGGATTTGCGGGGTCATCTGCGGCGAGCTTCTTCTGGGCAGTTTCGCCATTGGCGGTCGCATTAAATCGGCTTGCCAAAGAGGAAACGCCGCTCACCTTCTTTACCCTCTTGGCTTGTTACTTCTATTGTCGTGCCCAACAGGCAGATTCGGATTTCAGTGAACGGCGATGGTACGACCTGAGTGCGGTTGGGTTTGGACTGGGTCTTGCGTCGCAGTACATTCTTCACCTTCTTGGCTTAAATGCACTCGCCTGGTTTCTTGCCGGAAGAATGGGGCTGAACCGCAAGCCGTCTCAATTCAGCTATAGACGGTTTTTCCTTGTGATGTTCATCACCTTCGTTGTGGTGAACCCGGTCATTCTCTCTCCGGCCAACTTCAATGCGATCGTGCATTGGCTCCATCATGGCGGGGTCAGGCACAGTGGCTACGATTTCGACGGCAGGCTTTATATGAACTTCCCGTCGCGTCTGTTTGCTGGCGTGCCGTGGTTCTACTATCTCTGGCTGGTGCTGGTCAAGACACCGATTCCGATCCTCACGGCCGTCATTGCTGGCTCTTTACTGCTTTTGCGAGATCGGCGGACACTCGCGTCGTGTTTTTTTCTATCGCTCGGGGTGGTTCAATTCGTCGGGCTATCTGTTAGTGGAGCGAAGTGGATCCGATATTCACTGCCGCTCCTGCCCTTCCTCTACCTGGCAGGCGGATATGCAGTTCAGCAAACACTGAAGGCCGCGAAAGGAAAAGTCTTGTCCCAGGCCTTCGTGGGTCTTGCCGCCGTCATTTTGTTTGGATGGCCGCTCCTGGAATTGCAGTCTTGGGCGCCCTACCATTCGTTCTACCTGAACTCAATTGGGGGGGAGAAACAGAACATCACACGCTACTTTGCAATGGATGAAGTATCGGAGTTTGACACGCGCGAGGTAGCACAAAAGGTGTGTCCGTTCGCGCCCGCTGCGGCGACGGTAGCAACCGCAAGGCCGGCGAGCATGGCCTATTACCTGCAGGCCTGCGGACGCGCGGACCTTCAGATCGTGCCGCTTTATGACACGCACTATGCACCGCGGGGCGGAGATCTGATCGTGCTTGAGCCTTCGCGCCGTTTCTTTGAGACGCAGAGATTTTTCGATACTTTGGAAAACTCTGGGATGCCTCACCGCGACATCCGCGTCGGCCCGGTGTTGGCGAGCACGATTTATCTCTTCGACTCCTCAGTGCGAGGACCAAAAAGCGGGAAGGAAGAGTTGACGCTTACTCAGTTGCGGGGCGCACCAACTGGGTTCGACAACGATGATCAAGGACCCGCATCGACAAACACGATCAGGTTTGGATTGTCAGATCTCACCAGGAGACTCACACAATGACTCCGCCTTACCACGCGAGGAAATCTGATGTGCGCTGGTTTGTGCGCGCATTTGCGTTGTTGATTGTCGGCGTTCCGGCAGTTGCACAGCAGGCGATTGTATCTGCACCTCTGAGCGCCGATGACGTAATCGGACGTGTGGTCGAGATGAACGACGCGCGTGCCAAGGCACTCGCGGGCTACTCCAGTGTCCGCACATATCACCTGGAATGCCACTGTCTGTCACATAAGAAGGCCGACATGGTCGTACGCACTGACTATCAGGCTCCGAATAGAAAAGAGTTCACGATCGTGTCAGAGAGCGGCTCTGGCACGGTGCGGGACCGTGTGTTCAAGAAACTCCTGGAGGCGGAACAGGAGGCGATGCGGGATGAGAATCAGCAGCGTTCGGCGATCACACCCGAGAACTATACATTTCAAGTGTCTGATTACGAGAAGAATGATAAGGACGAGTTCTATGTGATCCATGCTGAGCCGCGGAGCAAGAACAGGTTTCTATTTCGAGGCCGCATTTGGGTAGATGCAAAAGACTTCGCGATCACTCGGCTCGAGGGCGAGCCGGCTGTCAACCCTTCCTGGTGGACTGTTAAAACTGACTTCAAACGTCGCTACCAGAAAATCAGTGACTTCTGGTTGCCGGAATCCAACGAGAGCGAAACGAAGGTGCGCATTTTCGGCACCGCAGCTCTAACAATCCATTATGGGGAGTACCAAATTACACAAGCTCCTGGAGTCAGCCTGGCTTCGTGTTTGGAGAAGCCCTCGGATGGACAGTAGCCGAAGAGGCACTGGAAGAGGATTGAGTGCAACCTCGATTGTTGGTACGGCTGGGCCTTCAACAACAAATTGAAGGGCATGACCGGGATACAGCTCGCCGAGCCATTGATTGGCTTCCAACAGGTTCGATTCAAAGGAAGGAACTAGAAGCGTGAACACAGGAAGCAAAGGCGATGGGATCCATTGGGCGCGTCGGTTCTTGGCCGGTTATCTGTGCTCGTGTCTTGTAGTCTCCGTATCGCATGCGGCGGAGTTAAAGACAGAAGCAATCAGATCCTGGAACGAATACGTTCAGGCATTAAGCAATCAAATGCAAGATCGCCTACGGCCCAATGGACGATTTCTTTGGGTGGATGAAGAGCCGCAGCGCAACCGTCAGGTTCGCGCCGGAAAGATTCTGGTTTCACCCGGCAGTGAAAAGGTCCCACAACCTGTGCCTTCTGGTCTAATTCACGACTGGATTGGAGCAGCATTCATACCGGGCGCCACACTCGAGGATGTCCTCGCCGTTGCTCGTGATTACGACCGCTATAAGGTGTTTTATAAGCCGAAAGTGGTCGACTCCAAGTCCCTCACCACGAATGACGCAGCAGACAAGTATTCGATGCTGCTGGTCGACAGGGAAATCGTTGGCACGGTCGCGTTAGCTGGAGAATATGAGGCCTGCTTTCTCCAGCTCACTGACAAACAATGGTACAGCGTCTCATATACCACGCGGGTCCAAGAGATCCGTGATTACGCTCATCCGGGCGAACGGAAGTTGCCGCCCGGCGAGGGCAATGGTTATATCTGGCGGGGCTATAGCTTGGGAAGATATGAGGAACGTGACGGTGGCGTTTACATTGAGCAGGAAACGATCGCACTAAGCCGGGGTATTCCGAGCGCACTTCGGTGGCTGGCCGAGCCAATCATACGTCAGACCTCGAAGAAAGAGTTGCAGATCTCTCTTCAGCAGACTGAGAAAGCGGTGCGTTCGATAGCCGGCAGTGCGCACGCTTTGGCGCGCCGCGAGCCGACCGGCGCCACGTGTGGTGCCGCAGGGCTGCCTGAGGCTCGGATTACTGAAGTGGGGACTATCAAATATGGGGAATATCAAATCACACAGACTCACAACTTAAATCCACCTTTTGATGTGGAGGAGAAGGCCTCGAATGAACAGTAACTGCACGGTGGTGCTAATTGCACCTTGCAGTTTATAGAAGGGAGAACACTGCGGCGTGAAAGCCGATCAATCTGCTATGGATACCTATAACGACAATTATTCAGGGTCGGACCATTGTATTGCCGACCCGGTTTTCGTAACGTCACGGTTGCGAATTGAGTCACAGATTGCAGCATTTCGAGAGCACGAGAAAGAGCAGCGTCCCGTCTCTTCCAGCCTGCAAGAAAACAGTTTATTTCACGACAGCCTATTTGCGTCGGGTGCAAGGTCACGACCGCGAAATCCATGGGCTGTAGTTGGATCGGTGACCCTGCTGTCGTCTCTCTTGCTAGCAGTAGTTGTCATCCCACTGTTTCACACGGATACCCTGCCCACGCGGCAGACACTAACCATGTTGTATGTACTGCCGGCGGCCGCAGCTTCTAACATCACGAGGCTCTCCGTACCCACGTCCGCTTCCAGAAACACCCCGACAAATATAAGGGTTCCCACTGCAGTGCATAGGACCCAAGATGCACCCCCTTCGCCTCCGTTGGATACTGCCCGCGGACTGGTTGGGGGAGTTCCTGGCGGAGTAGTCGGTGGAATTCCGAGTGGAGTACTTAGCGAAGTGCTGCATAGCACGAGCAGTACGCCTGTCCTCGCGACAACTCTCGCCCCCACGCCAAAACGAGTCCGTGTTCCCGCCCGGGTAGCCGAGGCCAACCTTGTCTACGACGTTGCGCCGAAGTATCCGCCTGAGGCCGGCCAGGCACGGATTGAAGGGACGGTAGTGCTGCTGGCCGTAATCGGCAAGGATGGCACCGTGGAGGATGTTCGCGTCGAAAGCGGTTTGCCGGTGCTCGCGCAGGCCGCAATCGAAGCAGTAAAGCAATGGCGCTACCGTCCATATCTTTTGAATGGAGAACCAGTTGAAATCAACTCTCAAATCACGATTAATTTCACCTTGTCCAGAGGCTAGGAATGTCAACGTTGCACAATAACAAACATGCCTCGTCTCATTGGCTCTTGGGATTGCCTCTGAATATAACCTATATGTTGCTGCTCAGCGCCATGGCTGGCGGACTGATTCCTGTTGTACCCGCGTCCGCTCAGTCTACGGAAGCGCCAAATACCACAACAGGAAGCCTCCTAGGAACAGTGGTCGACAGTAACAACGATACGATTCCCAACGCGATGGTAGTCTTGAAAAGACCCATCGGCGAACCTCTCACATTTGTAACAAAGGACGATGGATCGTTTGCATTCCACCACGTCACGCCAGGAATTGCCTATCAGATCACTGTCGCCGCAGAAGGACTTGCAGAGTGGAACTCGTCCGTTACAGTCGAACCCGGGCAGAACAAGACTCTTCCCGAGGTCAAACTTCGCATTTTGGCCGTGCAGCGCGCTGTCACGGTAAGTTATTCGTCGAAAGAGGTTGCTGCCCAACAGCTCAAAGCCGAAGAACAGCAGCGAGTCTTAGGCTTTATACCGAATGTTTATGTGGTGTACGAACCCCACCCGGAGCCTCTTACCACGAAGATGAAATTCCAGTTAGCCTACAAAGATCTCACCCATCCGGTTTTCTTCGCCCGCACGGCTGCCTGGGCGGGAGTTGAGCAAGCCGCTGGACTCCGTAATTACTCCCAAAATGCAAGAGGATATGGAGAGCGGTTAGGAACCGGCCTTGCCGACGGCATTACCGAAGGCTTAATCGGCAATGCCGTTCTGCCATCACTCCTACATCAAGACCCTCGCTATTTCTATCAAGGCAGCGGTACAAAGAAGTCTAGGGCGCTCCACTCAATGTTAGCTGCATTTATCTGTAAGGGGGACAACGGCGCGTGGCAGCCGAACTATTCTACGTGGGGGGGCAGTCTGATTTCATCTTCCATTTCCCTCGCGTACTACCCGAGTTCTGATCGTAATGCTCAGCATGTATTCGGGAACTTTGGAATCGGAATGGGCCTGCATGTTGCTGGCGGGTTGGCTCAAGAGTTTATCTTGGGCAAATTCACAAGCAGAGGTCAGCACTAGTCAGATGAGGGTGTTCAGCTCCGTTTTAGACGCCTGCCGCGTTTAATGGGATGGCCACCGCGTCGGTCATGGTCGAAGGGAGGGAACCCTGCAGCGGGCCCGAATCGTGCGAAACATTGGAATGGTTGGTTTGGTCGCCACCTCCCTTCTTTTTTGCTCCTCCCAGTCTTTTGAGCCGGCGCCGAGACAGTATCGGGCCAAGCCGGAAGATGTGCCGCCGTGGGCGGAACAGGGAAATTTTCGTTTCATCCGGCTGGACGGCGGACGAATCGAGAGTTCGAAAGCCGAACGAACCTGGTGGGGCAAAAAGTTCAGCGCCGAAGAGAAGGACGTGCTGACCCACATCTATGACCGCGATTTCGAGCAAATGCTCGGCTTGCTCAGGCAGGCGGAGTTCAACTGGATCTGGGTCACATGGAGCAGCGGCTGGTCGCTTAAGGACGAGGACGAGAACCGCGAGAACCTCAAAAAGGTGATCGCCCGCTGCCATGAGAACGGCATCCATGTCTCGGCTTACCTGTCGGCTTCCAACATTTTCCGCAAGAGCGCATACCGCGACGACCCGGAAACCAAGAAATACGGCCTGTGGATGCACCACATCCCCTTGTTCTATGCCGGCCCGACCAAAACCGATCTGCAGATTTCCTGGGACCGCCGTCTAGGCGACGCTCGCAAGCCCGGCTGGCGGGCCTATCTCTTGAAGAAGGCGGAGCTGGCGGTGGACGCGGGAGTGGACGCGATCGTGTGGGACAACATGATCGGTTACAACGAAGGCCTGGCCCAGTTGCTCGATGACACCCAGCGGATGGCGGCGCGGAAGGCGCGGGACACCGGCCGGCCCAAGGTCATGGTTTATGCGAACGTCCACATTTCGCCGGGTCGGTTTGCGATGAATGACATCAACGAGGTGATCTGGGAGGAGGATGGCAAGGACACTCCAGGTGTGTGGGACAGTCATTGGCAGGTTGACAACGCACGCAATATCAAATTCCTGAACGGAGAGAAGCAGCTTTGGCAGCCCCTGATGTATGAGAACGACCTTTACCACTGCGGCCCGCGCGAACGCTGCATCCCCAGCCCGGCTGAGCAGAAGCTCTCCATGGGCGAGGACTATGCTTTTGGCGCGGCCATCTCGCGCAACATCGAGGGCCGATTCCTGTCGGCGCTGATCAACGGCGAGCGGGAGGGTCAGGAAGCCTGGACGGCCATCGCTCAATACAACCACTTCCTGGTCGAGCATCGGGAGCTGTATCACCAGGCAGAGCCGGCGGCGCGGATCGCCTTGATCTCCGCTGAGCCGCACAACCCGCTGGCCAATGAATTCCTCAAGCAGAGCGTCTTCTTCGAGACCAAAGTGCTCGCGCACTTGGACAAGGGAATCCCCCTGGACCACTTCAAGGTGCTGGTGATGCCGGCTGACCTGCCCAACCTCAGCGCCGAGCAAAAGGCCCGGTTGCATGCGTTCGCCGCCAGCGGGGGTGTCATCATAAGCGCCGGAAAGTCTTCGGGCGTCGTGGCGCGCGCCGAAGCCGCGGCCGAAGGGCCTCGCCTCAGCCTGGAGCCGCGCAGCTGCGTGCTGGGCCAGTTGACTCGGAAAACCGACGGTCGAACTTTTATTCTTCACTTGCTCAACTACGATCACCAGGCCCCGGCACAGAACGTCAAAGTCCGGCTGGAGCTGAACGGACTGGTCGATCTGCCAGAAACCAAGGACCTGAGCCGCTGGGAGGTGAAAGTCCTTTCGCCGGACGCAGCGCAGCCTCAGTTCTCTGATCTCTCTCTGCACGGGAGTGTCAGCGAATTCACTCTGCGCCGGATCGAGCACTACACCGTGGTGACTCTCACGGCCAGGAGGGGACGTAGTTTATCGAACAGCCCTTAGCTTCCTCTGTGACTGGCCTTTCCCGAACCAACGTCTAGAAAGCCAGACTTCCTCCTTGGCGCAAAACGGTGAATAGAACCGAATGGTTGCCCTTGGATCATGCCGCGCGAAAGACCGCGTCAGGATTGATCAGCAGCTCAAATATAGTGCCAAGTGCCCCCCGGGCCTCTGGAGCTGCGATAGAAGACTCGCAATTCTTCAGGTTGTTCGACAGCCAACGTCTTCACAATCGAGAACGACATACGATTGATCGGGTTTGGATTGCGCCAGACGATTTTCATAAAATCCCACCTTGTCTTAAGACGTACAGATTGCAAAGCTCCTTCTTCGAAGTGTCAAAGCAGTGACACTTTGCCAGACTGTCACTTAGTGTTCTCTCTGAAGCTGACGACACCTATCCCCTCTGCACTCGAATTTCCATTCGATCTCTTGCATTACGGATATCGGAACGGATGCTTCGTTCAAACCAGCATTGTGCCCTGCCGTGGAATCAGTCCAGGCATCCGATTATTGAAACTTCAAGGTGAGAAGACTGACTCACACGGCGGTTCGATGTGAAATGGGAGCGTGCATACCATCTACAGCATTTGGCGACTCAGTTGCTCTCAGGTTGGTATCCGAAGCAAGAGGCTGCAGCCCCTATCCAATGCCCTCCAAAGGCTCCTGCGGCCTCACGCTTAAGATTCTGTGCATTTGGCGGTGAAGAGCCGCCACAAAAAAGGGGAGACATTATGACTTCGTATGCCGTAGTCAGAAACACCAGTTCGAGCTTGGTCTCCGCTATACGTAACCTCATCTGCCCGCTCTGTGGAGCAGGGATGATGGGATTTCGATGTCTGGGATACTGTCGCAGCGACTGGCGTCAGGAGTGGGAGCAGGCGATGTGCTCTGGATCGAAGAGTGGGGGACCGCGTTCTGGAAGATCGTGCGGAAAGTTTCGACTGTAGACAAGACGACTCGCATTCGCGAGAACAATGCCCCGGCAAACGTCGTCAAGAAAGGGCGAGAAGCGTGAGGCGTGGTCTGCAGGTAGCCCTCTGTTGCTGGATTGTCGCAGCCGCGATGGCCGGCGGACTATCCGCCGATATCCCACCAAGTGCATACCGGCTCCCCTCGAACTCAGAAGTCATTGGCTACCTCCTTCAATCGGTGAACTGGTATCGCCATGTGTATGCCGAGCGGCAAGTCGCCAACGAACCAACGGACTTCATGTTTCTCGATGACAATCAAGCGATCGAACGGCAGATTGTGAAGCTCTCGTTCGAGTTCGCCAAGGCAGATGCTATGGCGAAAAGCAGCGCCGCTTCCTCACACGGCGAAACGACCTCCACATATCCTCCTCCTGCGGACCTTGACCACTTTATCGAACTAAAGAAACGCAATGATGACCTAAGCAAGCAAGCCATGGAGGAGATAAAAAACCTCGACAAAAGGCTGATCGCCGCCAGAGGGGCGGATCGCGGAAAATTGAAAGCTGCTGAGGAAGACGCTCAAACTCGATTGCATCTCTTGGATGCAGTCGCGCAAGGCCTCAATGGTCTAATCGAGTTTGTTCAGAATCCCAGCGAAGCACACGCCCAAAGCGGACATTTGGATTCCACCATCGACGACCTCGCGCAGTCGATACCGGAAATGAACAACGAGTCAGTTCCCTCCGCGATAGCACGCCTGCAGGAGACAAATTCCAGAATCGCGAGTAGTGACGCTGGCATCCTCGCTCTGGTGTCGAATGTTTCAGAGATGCGCCGTAAGCTTCACGTGGTTGACGAAAAGGCACGCCTCACGAACAACTTGACATTGTCCGCGGAGAGTCTGCGGACTCCACTGGCTGCTTTCGTCACTCGGCTGGTTCAGAGGGTCGCAGGAATCGACTTGCAGACCAGCGATCTACCATCCTTGCGCGAACTGAAGTCGCACCTCGATGCCGTTACCCTCGAACTCGAGGAGCTATCTCCGGCAATCGTAGCGCTCGATAAGCAAAAGGTTTTGCTTGCCGAGTACAAATCAAACGTGGTGGGCTTGCGAGCGGCCATAGCGGACGAGTACAGACAGGCGTGGAAAGCGCTGATTATCCGACTTTTCGTAGTCGCGTTGATCATAGTTTTGGTTCTTGCAATCGGGCACGTTTCGCGCCGACTTGCAACGCGAAGGGTTCAAGATCCAAATCGGCAACGACTCATAACTATGTTCCACCAATTTTTCACTCTATTCGCCATTGCAGTTGTCATCTTGTTCGTCCTTGCTTCTGACCTAAAGTCGGTCGCAACCTACTTCGGGCTTCTCAGTGCCGGGCTCTTGCTCGCAATGCAAAACGTCATCCCCGCCAGTCTCGGAGCTCTCCTCCTGGTTGGGAAGCGCGGAATCAGAATTGGCGACCGCATACAGGTCTCCGGCATTACCGGCGATGTCATTAACATGGGCCTGCTCCAATTCCAATTGAGAGAATTCGATGCGCGGAAGCAGCGCTTTACAGGTCACGTGGCGACCTTTTCGAATTCCTTGGTCTTCCTGTCTCCCGCCATTGGATTGCTGAAGTTAAATTCGACTTCTGAGAATGCGTCCAAGCCCACAGCCAACAAAGCGGGAACAGAGCCGGATTTGGAGGAGAGCGGCTCGGTTGCCAGAGCACAGATCTAGGAACTACTCTGTAAACGCTGAACATCAGGAACCGCGGTCACTCAGTGCGCGTCATTCCGATGTCTCTTGCTCTTCGTGTCAGGGTAATGACTCTCGGCAGAGTTTCGGTAGCAGCCTGTGCGATGGCGCCTTTTTGCCCTAGCCGGGCTGGTGTTCCCTGAACAGGTTTCGTTCAAGCTTTGGGTACCAGCAGCCTGCGGAGTTCGATTCCTGTCTTGCCATGGCATCAGCGATGCCGCAGTCTCGTTGATCTCGCCGCGCCTTCAGCCTCACGATACGTCTTCGCCGGGGAGTTTCAACACCCTGTCACGCGGATTGTCGTACCGCCATTGGAAATTCCAGCACCTTGCCGCGTTCGTTTGGCGCCAACCACTTTGAAATTTTGCGAAAACTTTGTGGAATATAGAATTCGATTATCTTTGCCATGCATCCTCCGAAGTGCTCGTGTGTTGCACGACAGGCGAAATGCACGCCACCTGCCAAAGCGACTTCCCGGATAATCTGCCGATGTGACGCGGGCCCATGTCACCTGGACGAGCCTGATTGACATGACGTTCCGTTCTGTTTGCACATAGACGTGGTGATACAGCGATCTGTCTTTGGAAGACTACGTGCTTTGCATCTCGTGGAATGAAAAACGGCATGCTGGAAGAAAATGATCAATGCTTTGAGGCGGTCGACCACCAAACCGCAGCTCGGAAGTTGCAGGACGTTCTGTCACTCCGCTTACCGTCTTTCTATCGTTGTGCCTTCCGACTGTTGGGGAATGCGGCTGACGCAGAGGATGCAGTGCAGGAAGCCCTTTTGGCGGCCCACAAGCATATAAACCAGTTTAGGGGGCAGTCACAGATGTCCACTTGGCTGACGACGATTGTGCGCAACTGCGCTCTCATGCAATTGCGCAAACGACCACGCCAGATTCATGTCCCGTTGGACGAGCAGTTCGGAGAGGAACAACCGCGATCTCGATGGGAAGGACTCGTGGACGAGCGGCCCAGCCCGGAAGACGAGTTTCGAAATTCCGAACTGACGGCGCGCTTGCGAAAATGCACAGCACTGCTATCGCCGACCTTGCGAAGAACATTTCAGCTGCGTCTGATGGATGGTCTCTCAATCTTTGAGACAGCCCGAATCCTGAAAGTGCTACACGGAACGGTCAAAGCGCAGCTTGCACGGGCGCGAGCACAAATTGCGCGGCACATGCGGGCAGTGCTTGCGCCATGTCCTAGACCTAAGCGGCGGCACAAGTAGTTCGAGTCCTTGAGAGGTGGCTCGCGGAAATAGCACCCGGGGTCATCGAAAGCCCCCTGATGATCTGAGACGAAACCCCATAAAATGCGGGCTGAAAGTCCTCGCTAGAACATGCAATCGGAGAGCCTGTTACGTTGGACCCTTGCGTGCTACGACTCACTGCATGAGCCGCATGACAATACGCAGCTCGAGGTGATGGCGTGGACGAGCTGGTCGAGACCTCAACTTGGCAGTACGCGGTAATCTGCGTTCGGTCCGAGCCTGATCGTGAGCGCTTGGTTATCGCATATCCCGACGAGAAGACCCTACGGAACCTCATCGCAGCACCTAGTATTGTGACACTCGGTTACAGCTGTCGTGCAGATGCTCTCAAGAATATAGATCGTTCGGCGGTGCTCCACACAACCCTGACCTTTTTGACCGAATGTCGTGTGGTATTGCGGCGAGTTGCAGGCGGCTTTGGACTTTCTGGAGCTTCAAGAGTCATGCGTAGTCTCCTGCACAATAGTCTCGCTGCGACTGTCATCTTTTTCTACTCGAGAACTATACTGTCCTCGACAGTTCGGGCCTTTATCTCTTTTTGAACGCGAGAGCTGGAAGTGAATCTTGTTTCTCACGCCGGTTCTTGTCTGTGACAAAGACTCGTTATGCAAGGCGATTCATTGATAGCAATGTCATCGACAACCGTTGGCTCTGAGGGATTTCTGGAACTGATCGAAGCCGAACCGATCCTTTATCGGCTTTTCCGTCCAAGAGCGACGTGGCCTTTGTCGTGCATAAGCCTTTTAGCGAACTTCCTGCACGCCGCGAGGTGCAAAGATGAGTGTTCAACGTCAACGCAAGTGCGCCTATGCGGCTTGCCAATGCACAGTCACAGTTACAGAGACGTACTGCAGCGTCTATTGCTCTCAAGCCGATCGCGTATGGGAGTCAGAAATTCAATGCGATTGCAAGCACAATCCCTGCGCGCTCGACTGAGTAAGTCCGATGCAAGAAGACCGCGCGGACTCGGACTATCGGCTACGGATCATCCACTATGGCATTCCCGGAGCGACGTACTGTCGACATTCTGCTGACGACTGCGTTGTTGGCGGCAGCCGGCGTCGCAGTTTATTGCGCTCGGCGCGTCATTCTGATGTTTGTTTTTGCCATATTCTTCACCTACCTCATCGATCCAGTAGTGAAGTTTCTGCAGCGCCATTCTTTGTTTTTCGGAGATCTCCGAGGGCCGGCGGTCGTCGAGGTGTACCTCACGTTTGTGCTGCTGATAGCGCTCGCGGGTTACACGTTTGCCCCAAGTCTAGTGAGAAGTACGACCAGGGTGCTGGATGACGCACCCGCTCTCCTGAATACTCTCTCCACTGGCGATATCGCAAGTGATCTGCGAGGACAATACGGTTGGAGCGAGGCGCAGGAACTTCGCTTCAGGGCCTTCCTTGCACGGCACAAACAAGATATTCAGAGTTTTGTACCTACCGTCGATCGCTATCTTTCAAGCGCTGCACAAATATTCGGGTACCTGCTATTGATTCCCATTCTGGCCATCTTTTTCCTGCGCGATGGTCACCGCATCGTGGATGTTCTCATTCGGCTGTTCTTTTATGCCGACAGGCATCCGAAGATTCATGCGTTAGTACGCGAACTGCACCTGATGCTGACTCAATACATTAGGGCGCAGCTGTTGCTGTGTTCGCTCTCTTTCGTGTTCTATTCAGCAGCTATGCTTGTCCTGCATTTTCCGCATGCCATCGTATTCGGGATCTTAGGTGGGTTACTGGAGTTTGTTCCAGTCGTCGGCTGGACAAGCACATTCGCTGCGGTTGTTGGCGTCGGTATTTTAAGTCACTCTCACTGGGTCTGGATGGCGGCATTGCTGGGCATTTGGAGAGTAATTCAAGACTATTTTGCCGCGCCGAGGATCATGGGGAGTCACTTGAAAATTCACCCTCTGGCTGCAATTTTCGCAGTGCTGGTCGGGGCCGAAATCGGAGGAATCGTCGGCATTTGCCTCGCAGTACCGCTGATGGCGTCTTTCTGCATCATCTGGCGTTCAAGTGCCGGAGAACGAAAAGAACGAGGTTGTATATCCGATCGGGAAGCCGCTGCGAGCGGAGCTTCCAATTGTGTAGAGACAGCGATTTCATGACCAATCGGTCGGCTGCGCACTCGTCGACGTGCGTACCTCAGCGTAAGGTCCGTTCTTGCTCGCAGGTCTCGACGAGTGTCATTTGTGACTGTAACATCCGGTGACACGTTTCCAACGATTTTGCCTTAAGCAGTGATTTCAGCAGCTTGTCGGGTTCGTGCCTTTGGCAACCGTATTGCGCTCTATTGGTTCGTCTGAGGTTCACTGTGTTCAAGGTTCCATCGTCGACACACCAACGCATGCTAGTGGCGGGAGGACAAGCTCAGCGGTCCCCCGGGTAGCGAACCTGACACTATTTAAGAAGGGGCTCAAAACACCACGAGGATATAGTAGTCAACTTTCAGCAACCTCAAACAAGGGAGGGAAAGATAGAGGTGACCATGGGGCCGGCAAAGCGCATCACGAGAGCCGCGGCGTACGCCAGCAGCGATGATTACCGCAGAATCTTTCACGAAAATATGAACAGCCTCTACCTGCTAGCGTTTCTGCTCACGGCGGACCACGGAGGGGCTGAGCAGTGCTTCGTCTCCGGTCTGGAGGACGCGGTCGGAGGCAACCCGGTCTTTAGGGAATGGGCGCACTCCTGGGCTCGCCGCATGATCATCCAGAACGCGGTGAGGCTTATCAATCCCCGGCCGGCCGATGGGAGTGGCCGTTTGAAATCTGCTTCGGTGGATAGCGACTACGAGAAAATACCAGCGGAGTGTCAGGTGGAGATTTCCGCACTTCTGGGGTTGGAGCCCTTCGAGCGCATTGTGTATGTGACGACCGTTTTCGAGCACTATTCTGATCACGAGTGTTCTCTTCTATTGGGCTGTCCACGGAGGGACGTGTTCCCGGCGCGCACTCGCGCTCTCGAGAAAATTGGACACCGGGTGGGAATGCAGGACCGGCAACTGTCTAGTACCAATGCACAAGATACCGGGTTGCATGACGGACCCGGCTCGTTGATCGAGTTGATCGACGTTCTGCGTTTTGTGACATCGGCATAGCTGAGTCATTCTGGGAACGTCGGTTTACTCTGAGGATCAGGACACAACTGGGGCCTCGACCGCTTGCCTCAAGGAGCAACATCCGTATCACCCAGAGCGTTGTGTCGATAGGCGTCCAGGCATCTCAGGAGGGGCCGCCCATCGATGAGTAACGTCTCCGCAGCGGACGTTTATCCCGAGGGCCCATCATGAGTCGCCGCTCATTATCCGATCAGGAGGCCAAATGAAGATTGCATTTCTAGGAGTTCACATGCGGCACTGATGGCCTGCTCGGACGGAGCACCAAATCGAGAAAACTTCGGACAAATCGTAACTACGCGCACTTTTTACGAATAAATTATGAAGTTTTTATTCGAACTTTATACATTTTGTTCGTTAATGATGGCTGCGTGATTTGGGCAACGCTTCGGGCATCCGGACCAAGGTTTGACATGTTCGCAAAAATGGCAATGACGTTTCTTTGCATGACGGGCATTGCATTTTACGTACGGTTCTTGGTGGCTCTTTGGAAGGAGCGCAAGTCTCGTTCGAGCGGTTATTGGGTGCGTCTGAGACTCGGCTCCGGCGAACCCACGATAGCTGAACTGCCGAAGCAGAGAAAACCAGTGAGGCGTGCTGCGTAAGAGCGGATTGGAATAGGGCATTTATGGAGGTCAGTTATGCTGACACGAAGGAACATCGTACGGGTCATCGTGCCCATTGCAGTGCTGGTCGGTATCTGGGCCATACTAGGAACCGCGGTCGCACAAAGGGCAGCAGTTCCGAAGTCGCAGGATAAGCTGGCAATGGGAGAACCTGAGGTCAAGCAGTTGCTTCTCCTTATGGACACCGACCAAAGCGGAAAAATCTCCAAGGAAGAGTGGATGAAGCTCATGGAATCTGAGTTCGACAGGCTGGATAAAGATAAGAAAGGGCAGTTAGACATAAAGGAACTAGAGCAATCGAAATTGCGCGCAAGCCATCCCGTAAATGTGGGTAAGTAACTCCGGCTTCGAGCTCAAGAAGAACGCCGGCCCATTTCATCACCTTCGATTTTCTGCCTCCAAGGTGCGAATCGGATAGTCAAAGGACAAGCGGTTTCGGCGACGCTTTCGCAACCAGATCGCAAAAAAAATAGTCCATGATTCAGGCGCAATTTAGAGAGGCGCTGCTAGTCGGCGCCGAAAGGAAATCACGAGACGCATAGAGGAATCCTCCGACAAGGGAAATGCTGTCGCGGCGCACCCGTGGGTGGAAGTCGAGCGAATGAAGACAACTTGCGAAAAGTGGAGGGAGTATTATGCGGATAACTATATGGAGTTAATGAGAACGGAGTGGAGCGATGACTGAGTCCATTGACTGGCCGCCGACGCATGCAGCGCGGCCTCGCCGTCGCCGTCGTCTCCTTCTCCTTCTCATTCTAGCCGTTCTTGCCGTCATCTTCTTCGGCGGTCGGACCGCGTTGTCGAATTACGTGGACCTGCTCTGGTTCAAGTCGCTCGGCTACGGGGACGTGTTCTGGAAAACACTGAGTCTCCAGTGGGGAGTCTTCGCGGCTTTCGCAGCGGCCACATTTCTCATTCTGTACGGGTCCTTTCTGGCGCTGAAGCGGGCACATCTCTCCGATTTACCGGACGGTCACACGATTCTCATCGGCGGGCGCCCGGTGAAGCTGCCGGTTGAGCCTGTCCTGCGCCTCATCGCGCTCGGCATTTCGCTCGCCATTGCCGCTGCAACCGGCGCCGGCATGATGGCGGAGTGGCCGACGCTCGCGCTCTTTTGGTACGCACCCCGCGCAACTGGCAGCGTCGTAGACCCGATTTTTGGCAAGCCGCTGAACTTCTTTCTGTTCACCCTGCCCGCGTGGCAGCTCATCCTTGGCTGGCTGCTTACGCTGGCTGTGATTACCTGTATGCTCGCGGTTTTCTTCATCCTCATCACAGGCGGAGCCCGTGCCCTCACCGGGAGTCTCAGCCGCCACGTCACGTTACCTTGGCGCGGACTGTCGATCACGTTTGCTTTTCTGTTGCTGATCCTCGCGATGCGTGTGTATATCGGCCGGTTCGAGCGATTGTTCGACGATCATACGATCTTCGGGGGTGTGACCTATACAGATGCGCACATCACGATCACCGGGATGCTCGTAGTCGGCGCAGCGCTCGTTCTTGGCGCGGTGATTACAGCCGTCAATGCTGTGCGAGTTCCACGCGGACGCTGGCTGGTCGCGGCAATTCTTCCGGCCGCAATCTGTTATATCGCGGTCCAAGGGATCGGATGGTACGTCAATAGTTTTATCGTGAAACCGAACGAACTGAACCGCGAGAAGCCCTACATCGTCTACAACACCGATCTGACGCGGCAGGCCTACGGATTGAACCAAGTCACGCAGCGCGAATTTCCTGCGGAGACGACCGTTGACGCGGCCGACCCGGCGAACAATCAGGCCACGCTTCAGAATGTCCGGCTGTGGGACTGGCATGCTCTGCAAGACACGCTGCGCCAAATTCAGGAAATCCGTACTTACTACGACTTTCCCGACATCGACATTGATCGCTATGAAATCGACGGCACCACTCGCGAGGTAATGCTCGCGCCCCGCGAGTTGAACGTGGATAAGCTTCCGGAGAGCAGCCGGAACTGGATTAACGAGAAGCTTATCTACACTCACGGCTACGGCATCACCATGAACCCGGTCAACGGGTTCACGGCGGAAGGGCTGCCCACGCTGATTCTGAGCAACATGCCGGTCCAGAGCACAGTGCGTAGTTTAGCCGTGAAGCGCCCAGAGATTTATTTCGGCGAGTTGACCAACACTGACGTCTATGTCAAGACCCGGCAGCAGGAATTCAACTATCCGCAGGGCGCCACGAACAACCTCACTTCGTACGAAGGCAACGGCGGCATTCTTCTCGGCGGTTTCTTCCGCCGCATGATCATCGCGCTCGATCAAAGCGATCTCGCGAAGCTGCCGTTCAGCGATGACGTGAACAAGGATAGCCGGCTGATGATGCGCCGCAATATACGCGATCGTGTATCAGCGTTAGCGCCGTTCCTCACCTACGATCCGGATGCGTACATCGTGCTCGACGACGATGGCCGTCTGTCCTGGATCATGGACGCGTTCACGGTTTCAGATAGCTATCCGTACTCGACCCATTATCGTCTTGATAACAATTCGATCAACTACATGCGCAACAGCGTTAAGGTGGTCGTCGACGCCTACGATGGCACGACCACTTTTTACGTGTTCGATCCGGATGATCCGATCATCGCAGGCTATCGCCGCATCTTTCCGAGTCTGTTCAAGGATGCGGGCATGATGCCGCCGGCACTGCGCAAACACGTGCGCTACCCCGAGTTGTTGCTCAAGTTGCAGGCGGAAGTTTACGGCCTGTATCACATGACGGACCCGGCAGCGTTCTACAATCGTGAGGATCTGTGGACAGTCGCCACCGAAGTTGGTATGAGCGAGGGCGGTCAGCAAGTGACGCAGGCGATGCAGCCGAACTTCGTGCTGATGAAACTGCCGGGCGAAACCGGCGAGGAGTTCGTCGAGATTCTGCCTTTTACACCGGCTAACCGCAATAATCTGATTGGCTGGATTGCCGGCCGCAGCGACGGCGCACAATACGGTAGGTCGGTGGTCTACAACTTTCCCAAGACAAAGCTGGTCGATGGACCGCTGCAAATCGAGGCGCGAATCGATCAGAATGCGCAGCTTTCCGGACAATTGACACTGTGGAATCAGCAAGGCTCGCACGTGCGGCGCGGGGCATTGCTGGTGATTCCAACCGGGCGCGCGCTGTTGTATGCGGAGCCCATTTACCTTCAGGCCGAGCGAAGCCCGATGCCGGAGTTGCGTCTGGTGGTGCTCGCGCTGCAAGATCGCCTGGCATATGGACCAACCTTCGAGTCGGCGATGTCGGCTCTTTTTGGCGGAGGAGGGTCGTCGCTGACTGCCGCCGCAGTGTCGGTGGAACCGGCGCGAGGCACATCAGCATCCCCCGGATTGCCCCAGCCCGCAGCGGATCTCAACGCGCTCATCACCGAAGCCGCCAAAGATCTTGCCGACTACCAGCGCCTGACAGCGGAAGGCAAACTCGGTGAGGCCGGACAGAAGCTTGAAGAATTGAAGCGCGCACTCGACAAGCTAAACGCACTCAAAAAATAGTCTCGCTGCGGTGCTGCGCTCTTGGCTCTTGGAATTTTGAGACGGCTCGATTGGAACGCTCTAAGTAGGGCTAGTGGATTTCTTTAGCGCAATTCAATACGTGTTGTTTGCGGCCATCGTCACCGCCCTGGTGAAGCCTTTGGGCGGATACATGGAAAGGGTCTTTTCCAGACAGCGAACGGTCCTTGATCGTTTTTGTCTTCCGGTTGAGCGGCTGATCTATCGCATTACTTTCGCAGATCCAAATATGGAGATGACCGGAAAGGAGTATGCGACTTGTTTTGTGCTCTTAGGCCTCGCCGGCACGCTCTTGTTGTATGCCATTCTCAGACTGCAGCAGTTTCTTCCCTGGTTCTTTCCGCAGTACCACACGACGTCGTTATCTCCAGATTTGGCTTTGAATACAGCGATCAGCTTCTCGACGACCACGACTTGGCAGGCCTACGCGGGCGAGAACACAATGAGCTATTTCAGCCAGATGGTGGGACTCTGCGCGCAGAACTTTTTGGCTGGCGCTGCGGGGTTAGCCGTGGGCGTTGCCTTTATCCGAGGCCTTGCGCGGCAACTCTCCGACACGCTGGGCAACTTTTGGGCTGATTTGACACGCGCCCTGCTCTGGATCCTGTTACCGGGAGCACTGATAGGCGCCTTGCTGCTTGTCGGGCAGGGCGTTCCAATGAACTTTCGTCCCTATACCATCGCCACTACCGTCGAGGGTACCAAGCAGGTCATACCACAGGGGCCAGTGGCCGCACTGGAGATCATCAAGAATCTCGGCACAAACGGCGGCGGCTTCTTTAACGCAAATGGCGCTCACCCCAATGAGAACCCGACGCCACTCTCGAACTTCCTCGAAATGTTGGCCATCGTGCTCCTGCCTGCGGCATTCACGAACACCTTCGGCAGGAGGGTGGGCCAGCCTCGACAGGGGTGGCTTCTCTACGGCGTGATGCTGCTTCTCTTCATATGCGGATTGGTGTTCGTACACCACTTTGAACAACGCGGGTTCCCCAATATCAGGAACTTGGATTCCCGACATATTAATCGCCTCCAGTCTGGCGGGAATATGGAAGGAAAAGAGGTCCGCTTCGGCATTGGTGGTTCGACCCTCGCGGCGGTTGTTACATCCAATACGGCCACGGGATCAAACAACTCGATGGACGACAGCTACACCCCGCTCGGCAGCATGGTGTTACTGACGAACATGCTGCTCGGAGAGCTCGTATTCGGAGGTCTGGGAACTGGCATTTACAGCATGGTCATAGCCGCTGCAATCGCCGTGTTTCTCGCCGGACTGATGGTTGGGCGCACGCCCGAATACCTGGGGAAGAAGATAGGGCCTGCGGAAAACAAAATGATCATGCTCTACGCTCTGGCCGCGCCGCTGGTCATCCTTCCGCTCACAGCGATTGCCGTGAGCAGTAGGGCAGGCCTTTCCGGGTTGACGGTCAACGGCGGACCGCATGGTTTCACGGGAATTCTCTTCGCCTACACTTCCTGCTTCGCCAACAATGGCCAAAGCTTTGCTGGTCTCAGTGCGAACTCTCCGTTTTACAACCTCACCACAGCGGCGGCGATGATGGTGGGTAGATTTGGCTTGGCGATTCCCGCATTGGCATTCGCAAGTTTATTTGCTCGTCAAAGAAATACACCCTCTTCGTCCGGGACCCTTCCGACCCATTCTTTGGTGTTCGGGGTCCTACTCACGACTTGTTTGATAGTAATGGTAGCCCTGAGCTATCTTCCTGCCTTGGCCCTTGGCCCTGTACTGGAACGATTGCTTCTCGGCAGATAGAGAGTTGGAATTCATATCGTATGCTTGCCCCGCGCCCTACCAAGCTCCGTTCGCAACGCGACATTAACCTGTGGCGGATCCCGCTGCAGCTCTCGCTCGCCGCAGTCGCCCTGTTCGGGATAACCCTGGTTCCGGACATCCTAGACAAATATGGCGTCATTCACATCCCCTCGTGGCTGACGATGGGAAGCATCGACGACGCGCGCGCGATTCTTTCGGCCATGATGGGCGCGGTCGCGACCGTGCTGGCGCTGATTTTCTCGGTCGCGCTGCTCGTGCTGTCGATGGTCTCGACGCTGTTTGGCCCGCGCCTGCTCTATAGGTTCCTGCAGGACTGGGTTACACAGGTCACGATCGGCATGTTCATGGGCACGTTCGTGTACATCTGCCTCGTCTTTCTCGTCACGCATCAGGATTTGCATTCCTCCTTCATCCCGCAGATATCGTTGATCATGGCCTGGGTGCTCGTCGTACTCAGCTTCGCGTTCCTCGTGTACTACAGCCATCGGGTTGCGAAATCGATCCAGAACCCCGATATGATCGGCGCGATCGTCGACGATTTGTACGTAGCGGCCGGCAAAGCGCACATGTCCGGCCCTGGCGAGGGCACCGGCGCGCCGCCCGACGACGCCGCAATTCTGCGACAGGCTGAAACCGGCGCGGTCGTGTCGTGCCCGAAGAGCGGATATCTGCAGCATGTCGATCACGGCACGCTGGTCGCGGCCGCGCTCGCGGGGGACGCACTGATCGTGCTGAAGTTCCGCCCAGGCCAGTTCGTGCTCCGCGGCGAGCCGCTCGCAGCAATCGTCCCAGCGAACAAAGTCGGCACTATCGAGGCCGCGCTTTATCGAGGAATTCACATCGGCCGTCACCGCACGCTCACCCAAGATAGCGAGTTCGGCATCGCGCAGGTCGTTGAGATCGCGATCCGCGCGCTGTCGCCCGCAGTGAATGACACCTTCACCGGAGTTGCGTGCGTCGACTGGCTCGCCGACGCACTGCTCACGCTGGCCGAGCGGCCGCCACTCGAAGGGAACTGGTACGACACTGGCAGCCGACTCCGGGTGTGGATGCCGCCGGTGCGGCTAGAGCGCCTCGCCAAGCTCGCGTTCGATCAGATCCGTCAGGCCTCGTCGACGACGCCCGCCGTACTGATCCGCCAGCTTGAAGCGATTCACCGCCTGGCGCCGCGGCTTCCGGACGCTTGCCGTCAAGCGCTGTCGGATGAGGCGGACGCGATCCAGGAAACCGCGAGTGCGCTGGTCGCGCTTGATCGCCGCGACCTTGACGCGGCGTGGCGCCTGGCTCACACGGCGCTCGAAGCGCTGCCTGACTCTCCCGCGACGAGCAGCAACGCCTCCGCGTAGACCCCGCTCTCCAACGACCCGACGACAGCCATCCGGTGACGCCAGATGTTAGCCCTGCCACGCGAATTCCATGGTTGCGAGATCAGCCTGTTTGCTCGTAGAGTGTTTGCCGATCGCCTATGTTTTCTTTTTGGCAGAGCACGCCCAAAATTATTCTTCCCGCTGAGCTAACAAAGGATCAACCTGCAGGACACCCGTGCTGCTCCGTAGCTGGCAACGACGGTTAGAACAAGAGAAATATGGAGCAAGCTACGAACGCCACGGGACTCAAGCTGTCCGGTCTGAGACTGGGGCTTGCAACCAATGCAGGCTGGTGCGTCTCCGATTGAGGTGGAGGAAGCAAGATGAATCGTTGGAAAGCCGTTTGCGCACTCCTTGTTGTGCTCGCTGGCACCTTGTTCTTGACGGATCGGGAAACGAAAAGCACTTCGCTGTGGGACGTCTATGATCAATCTTTAAGGCATGCAAAATACGTGGACTTAACGCATACGATCAACCCTTCAATTCCGGTTTGGCATGGTTTCGGACCGTCGAAGTTCCTTCCGACTGTGGACCCAGCTACGAATCGACCCTACACCTACGAGAAAGATGGATTTGAAGCAACGCATTACGATCTCTCTACCGACCAGCTTGGAACGCAACTCGACCCGCCGGCTCATTGGAATCCCTACTATCCGGCAATCGACGAATTGCCGCCAACCTACACAATCCGGCCCTTGGTGGTGATACCTATCCAGGACAAAGTAGCCAGAGATCCCGGCTACCAGATGAGCGTGGATGACATTCGAGATTGGGAAAAACGCAACGGCAAAATTCCGGAGGGCTCGGTCGTCTTTATCCGCTCCGATTGGTCCAAAGAGTGGCCGAATCCGGAACTCGCGACGAGAACGCAATTTCCGGGAGTGAAGCTCGATGCGCTGAAATTCCTTCACCTTGAAAGGAAGATTCTTTTCCATGGACACGAAGCGCTCGATACCGATACAACGCCAACACTTGAAGGCGAAGCATGGCTACTCAGGAACGGATATACCCAGGGGGAAGGTGTGGCCAATCTCGATAAGGTCCCGGAGAAAGGGGCCTTGGTAGCAATTGGATTTCCGAAGCTGCAAGGGGGAACTGGTGGATACGCACGTTACATTGCGATCTGCCCGCCCGATTGGAAATATGGTGTGAGCGTAGATGAACTGCCGGAGGCGCCCATGAAGAGTTTCGCGCGGCCTCTTCACTGGGATGAAAAAGCCGGGACGCGAATTCGGTGATTCAAACAGATTAGACTTGCTTCAAACAGATCGGCGCTGTGGAAGCAATACTGCGCCCGTGGTCTATTCCAGATTTCGCGGGAAACATCTGCGAAGGCATTCCAGGCGAGGCATCGTACACGTAGGGGTATTCACAATGAGACGGATGAATATGAGGTTCTTGAAAACTCACCAGCTTCCTCTTTGTTGTCTGCTTCTTGTTCTGCTGCAACTCGGCTTCGCGCAAGAGGTCAGCTTCCACATCACACCTCTACGTCCGGTAGAGGAGTTGCGGGCCGAAGCGCTCAAGGAACAACCGCCACACGAGCAGATAACTTTCCTCAAACCTGATCTGGTGGAGTTGGTCAAGCTCGATCCCACGATTAAGCTCGATATCCGCTACGCGACCACGAACAATTTTCTGGGTACTCCCGTATACACTCAGGCACGCGCTTTCCTGCAAAAGCCAGCGGCGGAAGCATTGCTTCGCGCCCATCGCGAACTCAAGGCGCAGGGATACGGTCTGATCATCCATGATGGCTACCGGCCATGGTACGTCACGAAAATCTTTTGGGATGCCACGCCCGATGACAAAAAGATTTTTGTCGCTGATCCGGCAGAGGGCTCCAAGCATAACCGCGGATGCGCTGTGGACCTGTCCTTATACGATTTGAAAACAGGCAAGGAAGTGACGATGCCCAGTGGCTATGATGAAATGACTGATCGTGCCTTTTCTGACTACGCCGGCGGCACGGCCGACGAGAGCGCTCGCCGTGCCATTCTGCGCCAAGCCTTGGAAAAACAGGATTTCAAGGTTAATCCTAAGGAGTGGTGGCACTTCGACTATAAAGCTTGGCAACAGTACCCAATCCTGAATGTGAAGTTCGAAGATCTCGGACAATAAAGATCTCGCAGGATAAAGAGACTGTCACGGCTCAACGCGGAGGAACCTTAATCAACTCCGGTAGCATCCAGCGATTGATTAGCCGCTGATATGTCCGCTCGGGTATTTGTACCAGCAATGGCTTGCGCGCCGGATCGAGCCAGGTAAGCAAGCTTTCCAAATCATTTTGTGACAGGGCAGTGCATCCGGCCGTGCCCTGGTCATTGCTACGCCAAATGTGGAGGAAAACGCACGAGCCGCCTCCGGGCTGAGGGAGATTGGCAGGGTCCTCCGTCACGATGCCATTGTGATCGACGACGATCCCCCATCGGTAGCCGCCGACGTTTCGCATGTGCTCTGAACTCTTCCAGTCGGCCGCGACGACAGAGCGGTCTACGATCCGGTTATAGTAGTTCGATCCCGTGTCGTCGACGCACTCGATCGACGGGGTCAGGTTCAGGTAGGGCATCTTTGATCCCGGCAGTGGCTGAGAGCCGTAGCCGAATGCAGTGCCTAGCGCGAAGACGCCGGCGGGAGACTTGCCGTCTCCTTCTCTCTTGACTGGATCGGATGCGGCACGGACATTGGAATCGTCGGTCGCAATGACGCCGATACCCCACCCCAAGCCATTCTTGCCGACGACGATGGAGATCGGCTCGCCCACGGGATGCCACTTTTCATGCGTAGTGGCGCGCCCATATCGCTGTAACCGTCCTTCAACCGTATTCCAGTCCGAAGTCGTGACTAAAATCATCTGCGTCGAACGCGCGAGAACATCGGACCTCAAAGTTTCGACCTGAGCCCGGCCAGAAACAGACCAGCCTACGATCGCCAGAAGACACAGGAGAATGAACACAGGCTTCATCAAGAACAAGTGTAAGCGCTGGCAATCGCAACCGGTGCTCTTTCTGGCAGGATGTTTTCGATGACCGCGCACCCTCCTTCAAGTATCCGGAGTAGACTTGCCCCTTGGGACGAACGATCATCTCGTTCACAGCAACGTCTACCTTCTGCGGTGAATTATGCACTGGGAAAACTACTTCCGCGTCATGAGCAGCTCCGAGCATCCTCTCCTCCCCTTTGCCATCAATCAGGAGATGGCGATGAAAGAGAACGCAGCCGTCATCCTCAAGGTGCGCACCCGCGACCGTCTTGCACCCATTATGCTCGGAATGGTGGGACATGACACACAGAACGATGTTCTTGCCGTCGAACGCGACCGCGAGGGTTCGCGAAGGGTTTCATGAGGCTTCCTGAAGGTGCTTTTTGAGTCAAACTATGGCGATCCGTACCTTGTGGTTTCAATTCTGTACTCCTGGAGGGACAAGGTGCCCTCCTCGTATTCGAGATAGCTGCGTTGTTAAGCGGCAGATCGAGGCGGCCGAATTCCTTGCGGATGCGTGCCGCCGCGGTTGCGATCGAGACTCGATCCGTCACGTCTAGTTGCAGCGCGACGGCGCCCGGGCCAATCTCTTAGGCCACAGCCTCGCCCCGCTCGAAGTTACGCGACCCGACGAGAACCGTGACGCCGTTTGTCACGAGTGCCTTTGCGACCTGAAATCCCGCTCCTTGATTGGCCCCGGTTACCAGGGCAATGCGTTTGTCTTGCATGACGACCTCCTTCATTCATTTCAAATAGGCAAGGTCTGCCCTCAAGATGCGACTGTAGCCAAGACCTCGGGGTACCGCATGCGCTCAAGATCTGCAATCAGGCTGGACGCGTCGGGTTCCATCCAAGTTTTTTCCGTCTCTTGGCGGCTGAGGCGGCAAGATCGTTGCCGGCGAATACGCTCAACCACCCAAAATGAGCCTGCCCTTCTGCCGGCGATAGGGAGGTCACCGGCACTTTCAATCCTTTGCCAATTGTTTCTGCGATATCCCGCACGGCCATGCCTTCTTCGGCAACGGCGTGATACTTTGCTCCAGTCTCGTGCTTTTCCAGTGCAAGCCTGTAGAGATGTGCCACATCCAGAACATGAGCTGCTGCCCAACGGTTGCGTGTACTGTTATTGAAGTGCCAGGCAGTGTGAAGCTCCCCGCGAGATTCATCTGTTCAATCATTTCGTTCCTCCCGATGCTGTTTACTCCTTGCTTAAAGAGGGGAGCCAAAAACACTCTCCCACCATTTCTTCACTCTTCTTCCAGAGCGCCTCAGCCGTTTTCGCATCCACCGCGTAACTGCGGACTCCTTCAACCATGGAACTCGTGGGAACTTCATCCGGCACGATCTCGGCGACGTGGCAGTTCTCGCAATACCTGCCTCCGATCTCGTCTGCCGGAGCGACCACGCCGGCCCATACTGAAGTTGCAGCGCCTTGTGCCACACTCTTCCTCTGCAAAGGCGGCTTGCCCGCTGCGGCGAGCTGCTGATTGATGTGCTCGACTCTCGCCTGCAGCCAGCTTGGACTCAAATGGCGAACCAATTCCGTTTCGATGATGCCCGGGTGTACGGCCGCGGCGCGCACGCCACGTTCCCGATGTCGCTTATCGAAGGCAACGGCGAAGAGGATGTTCGCGGTTTTTGACCTGCCATAAGAAACGAACGGGTCGTATTCCGTTCGTTCAAAGTTGGGATCGTCGAGGTCGACGTTGGAATAGCGATGACCCGCGGACGACACATTGATCAACCGCCCTCCAGTTCGAATGAGCGATGCAATGCTGTTAACCAGAACAAAGTGGCCCAGATGATTTGTGCCGAACTGCGTCTCAAAACCGTCGACCGTCTTGCCGAACTTTGTTGCCATCACGCCGACATTGGCGATGATGACGTCGAAAGGTTCCGCTTTCGCCAGCAGTCTGTCGGCGCATTCCCGCACGCTTTCGAGATTGGCCAAATCGACTTCGGTCAACTCGAAACTGCCACCGTTAGCCGTAGCGTCCTTACGCAACTGTGTGGTCGCGGCCTCAGCCTTGGTCAAGTCCCGCGCAGCCCCCACAACGTGCGCGCCATGGGTGGCAAGTGACCGCGCAGTTTCAATTCCAAGTCCGGCGGAAACGCCGGTGACAAGAATCCGTTTGCCGCTAAGGTTTATTCCCGTTAAAACATCGTCCGTGGTTGAGGCTGCTCCAAAAACTTCCAATATTGCTGGCATATTGTCTCCTCCTACACACTCTGTACTTCCGTCAAAAGGGACGAAGCGTTCACTCGGCTGGCGAGCCGGCTCGAAGCCTTCGCAGTGATCGCACGCCATTCGCGAATCGAAGACGGGAGGCCGTCGCTCTCGCTCAGTTCGATCAGCCAATCCTCGGCAGACATCTCCGCCTGTTCGGAGCCGAACAATTTGGTGACGGCCCTAAAGAATGCCGACAACTCGCGCTCTGCCATCGTCGCGAAATCGCGACAACCCGGAGTCGTGAAATCACGATTGGACTTCGTCAACCGTGGATTGAAAGCGGATGCGTCCATAAGATTCCTCTCTCAAACTGAGGTATCGAAGACCGTGGCGGCAGCGCTCTTGACAAGCCGCCGCGTTCCTAATAAAACGGAGAGTGTCTCCGAATCAGTAGATAGGATAACCGGAGACGTTCTCCGGTTGCAATGTTTTTTTATGCCAGCCAAGAATCAGAAGATTGCCCCGCGAAAACCTCGCACCGACGCGCAGCGGAACCGCGAGCGCATTTTGGAGACGGCCAAGGGGGCGTTTACCCGCGCTGGTGCGAATGCCAGCCTCGACGACATTGCTAAAGAGGCGGGTGTTGGAGCGGGGACTTTGTATCGCCATTTTCCTACCCGTGATGCATTGATCGAAGCGGTCTATCGGACTGAAGTGGAAAAGGTGGCCTCAGCCGAAAAGAAGTTCTCCGAAAGCCTTCCTCCCATCGAGGCTTTGCGAGCCTGGATGCTCCTGTTCGTCGATTACATCGCAACGAAGCAGATCATCGCCCCTGCACTGAACTCTGTCGTTGGAGGGCCATCGAAGCTGTTTGACAATTCGCGCAGTCGGATCCAGGGAGCGATTGATTCGTTGGTGAAGCGCGCCATCAAGAGCCGCGAAATTCGTAAAGATCTTGAGCCATTCGATCTACTTCGGGCGCTGATCGGGGTTTCTCACGTGGCGTCCGGCCCTGACTGGCAGCAAAGTGCCAGGAGACTCGTGGACATCCTCATCACGGGTTCGCGCCCAATCAAATAGACCGCTGCAAAAGTTAGGATTCGATTACAGACCCATTCGGCGCGTCCACTCGAGGATGAGTCCACTCGATATGGTTTCACCAGATCGAGGAGTGTATCGACTAGTCGGCTCCTCGGTAGCGATCGGTTGCTGAGAAAACACTGTTTTTGTCATTGGTTCTTGTTGTCGTGAGAAGTGAGAACCCACCCGTTCGAGGGTGGCTACCGCTTTGTGAGTTTCATCTGCTTTGCGAGTTCGGCGTCGAGCATCCTCGCAGGAACAAGTCTGGGCAGAGTCCAGTTCTTCAAACGTTGCGGAATGACCGCGTAACGTGCCTTCGGTTTCGCAGTGCTGAGTGCGACGTGGACGGCTTCGCCCAGACGCTCAGGGGACAAGCCGTTGTTACGTGCTTCGGCAACGATGAACTTTTGGAAGTTCTGCACTGCCTCCCAATACTCGGTCTGCTTGAACTCGCTCAAATCTTCTTTTTCGCCCTTGTCGTACATAGCCGTGTTCACGGTACCCGGTTCAATGATCACGACGTCGATGCCAAATAACATCAGTTCCCGCCGCAGCGCGTCCGACATTCCTTCAAGACCAAATTTGGAAGCGCTATAGGCACCGAGAAGCGGGATAGCAACTTTTGCCACGCTGGAGGTGATGTTGACGATGCGTCCGGAGGGCCCCTGCCTCTTCTTGTCCGTTCCCAACAGAGGCGCGAAGGCCTGGATTACGACAAGCGGCGAGACCATGTTGACCTCCAACTGCC